>CEOU01000847.1_pt1 | contig 34399 bp, 28 predicted proteins | sample 530731 | NCBI WGS metagenome assembly CEOU01 (sample SAMEA2620894, study PRJEB7988) | marine metagenome | isolation source: saline water (ENVO:00002010), including
CCATGCCTACATTTGAAAGACCTTATGCGACAGCAAAAGGAGAAGACGCATCTGGTGATAGGATCGTTGAGCATTCTGTTGAATGGGAAGGTGCTGGAAATGAAACTCTTTTAGGAGCAAATGCTCCAGCTCCTCCTTTTATTACTTCTGTTTCTCTTAATCCATTTGCTTCTGGCCACAATGTTAATGTACTTAATAAAAACCTAGAGATAAATGATCCAGTTCAAATCGCTCAAGGAGGAGGTTATTCTAAAGATGCACCAAGGCTAACTTCGGCTCCAGAAAAATCTGTCGAGACAGCTAGACCAGTTGGACTAAGAGGCCCGTTAGTCATGGGCGGATGGGGTTATGACATTTATGGAAAACCTGTTCCTAACCTAAGAGATGATGCGGACTATAAATACAACGATGAGAACTCTGCAAACTACGGAAGAACAAGGTACTATCCTCCAGCTTTGCAAGCGAAGTCAGAGTCTGGTGCAAGAAGAGACCACAAACATTTTCTTCCTCATCATATGCGAAGAAGTGATAGATGGAAGGTTGGACCAGTAGACCTAAGATGGGATCCAAATAGAAAAGTTTGGGTGGGTGGTAAACACAATGGTATTTATTTATCAAAAGCTGCAAAATGTATATTGCCAAAAGCTGGTATAGATGGGAATAATTCATTCAACTTTGGTGTAGGCGGAAATGTAAATGCACCGGGAAGACTATATAGAAACCCATGTCCAACTCATGATTGTACATATACTTCATACTTTCCAACTAGTATCTATTATCCTGATATAGAAATATATGACCCAGAAGATCATAATTGGTGTGGTAGATGTAGAACTTTAGGACATCTGACTGCTTGTGCAGATTTTAAAGATGGTTGTTCTCCATTTTATGATGCAATTATATTGCGTCCAGTAGATGAGATTGTTGGTAAACCAAATCAACTAACTGAATGTACAGACAAATTCAGAAAGGTTCAGGGTGGAGCGCCCGGAGCTAGAAGAGCTGGAAATCCATGTCATGGATGGGGTTCAAGCTACTTTGGAGAAGATGAGTTTATTAATGAAAAGATTGCTATAGATAAAGAATGGAGTCAGCAAGCTAAAAACCTAATGTATGAAAAGATATTCATTGAGAATCCTTTAGGTCAAGGTTTGATGGTAGGAGATGCGTTTTTTAGTTATGATACTGGTAGAAGAATAACATACGAATATGAGAGAATGAAAGATCCGGGATGTGGACAAACAGCTGGTACTAAAATTAAAGTAAAAGAAACTATACCCGTTCATGTGATACTACAGGGTGAATTTTACGGTATGGAAATTATTACACATGCTGGTTGTGATAGAGGGGAAATGGCTGCTTGCAGTAAAAAATTCTTTGCTCAAGGATTTGCTACTGCTGAAGATTGTGGCCCAGATGATGATTATCCAGAGACGGCAGGAATATAATGGCAATTGGTGATCCTTGGGATTCCTCCTATAATCCCTATTATCCAAACCTAAGAAATCAAAGAACTGGCAAGAAATCTTGGTGGCCAGACGCTTCTGATGATACAGCTCAGGACGACCCTCTATCTTTGAAAGATAGGAGAGGCGGTCGTTTTTGCACTGAGGGCTGTGGCTGTATAGACACTTATTGCGACAACCTAGCTGGAGCAAAATGTCAGCTACCTCCAGAAATAGCTGTTACTATTATTAGAACTCCTGATGGAAGATATCAAGCTCGTGCAGGAATAGAAGGTGGAGCAGGAGAAACCTACCATCTTAAATATTCTAATGGCGCTTGGAGAGGTAGCAGATGTTGTAGTCAAACAGCGACTGATACATTAAGTTATGCTTGTGATCCATGTAAGGTAACTACTCTTCCTAATGGCAAACCTTCTGAGTGCCATTACGCAAACAATAAATATGTGACACTTGATTCTGATAAACAAGTAGGAGATGGATTTCAAGTAAGAGATGATTTCGATTACGACAAAGCGCTACAAGGAGATAACTGGCCTAGAAGAGGTGCTGATGCTTGGATGATACCAGAAGTCTATGGCGTAATGCTTCCCGGTGGCGGAACAGACATGCTGAATTCATCCGTCAGAGATGGAGAAAGACCTATTTGCTGGGATGTAAATGGAGTCCCTAATTATGGGATAACTACAGAAGACGACTGTATAGATATAAATGGTCTTTGGAGTGAGAATGATCCAAATGTCACAAATAACAATGTAGAAGACAGAGCTGGACAAAGATTAGTAGACCTAAAAGGGACAAACCTACAAAAAACACACTTCTCTGAAAATAAAGCTGACGCACTAATAAATATAAAAGCAAGAGAACGTAGAATATTCGTTACTCCTGAAGGGTATTATGCTCATAGCTCTTACAATGCAGTCCATGGATCTGGAGCAAATAAAGAAAGCGCTTGCTTTGAAGATGGGGCTGTACCTTTAAAGAAAGAGCCTTGGTGTAGACATCCATTTGATGCTACTGAAGTTGAAGCCTTTTGTACTAACCCTGATAAAGATGAATCTACTTGTGAAAGTTCTGGTGCAACTTGGCTTCTTGATGATAAAGAAGAATGTACCTTAAGAGGTCTTTGTTATTCTCCTAAAGATGGTGAGCCTACAGTTAGAGATCAGCTCATAGAACCAGCATGTCTTAAGAGACCAACAACAAGCAATGGGACTCCTACAAAGTTTCCCGCATTAAATCAATATGATTGTGAAGTTAGATTTCACCACACTCATGATTGGCATTATGAAACTCAAGAAAATTGTGTTCTTTATTCTGGGGAAGAAGTATACGCTGGTTGTTATAGTGGTGCGTTTGGCGATGTTTGGGAAGGAGATGTTGCTACAGAAGAAGAATGTCTTGAAATCGACGAAAGGATTTGGAAGCATCCAAATGTTTTCATTCCTTACGATTTTGTTGATTGGGAATATGAACGCCAGTCTTGTTGTGGACAAACTTTATTAGATGAAGATCATCCTTTTCACACTCCGCAAATATCTGGTGGAGCAGCAAACACAAGAAAAAATACTGTTTGTATAACTCCTTATTCAGAGGTGATTCTTTCGCCTTCTACTATTACTGGAAGCAACGCTCCGCAAACTGGCGCAGAAGGTACTTGCACATCAGTAGGAAACCAAAATGATAGAGTTCTATTCCATTTAGATGGTGAAAGCTATTGGACTCTTACAATACGTCCCTGTAACTTTTGGGGTGCTTGCTTAGAAAAAGGTGTTCCTAGACCAGACCCATACGATATAAAGGGACAACAAGACAATTATTTTGATACTACATGTGGAGAAGAGGTGATGCTCTTTTTGCCTGTAGATCAGTTTATGAATTGTTCTAACTTTAATCTAACTCTCGGAAAAGAATCTCAGCTTCGTTCTGGTTGGCCAGAATCTCAGCCTTTGTGGGACCCTAAAATGGGAGACCAAATGGGCAACCCAGTAAATGAGCTTTTTCAAAAAGGCGCTGGTGGATCTGCTCCTCCGCTTGCGATGAAAGGCCCAATAGGATATTTTCCGGGAGATGCTATAGAAGGCATACAACATCAGCATTGGTGCGCCTATCCTGATGCAAACTATGATGGTATTGCGGATGGTGGTAAGGATCAATGTCAAGCGTATCATTACTACAATAGTAACAAAGGAGAATACTTTGGCGAGTTGATGAATGCCAAAGGAGCTGATGCATTCTATGGGTTCAACATACAACCTCAACCATTCAAAGCGACGGAAGAAAAACAAAATAGAGCTAAAGGCCCTGATCAAGCTGCTGCACATCATAAATATTGGCAAGCATGTACTGCTTATGTATTAGGGCATATGGCTGGTGGTGGTACTTGGTTCTGGAATTATGGTCCAGATTATTTCATGTATTATGATTTCATGGCATGGGATGAAATGACTACAGGTCCGGGTCCTATCGCAGTAAAAAAATATGATGGCTTTTGTAATGAAGTAGCCACAAAAGCTAAAAAATATGTTGATGATCATGTGGGTTTCTTGAGAAGAGGTGATTGCGGCTATGGTAATGGTGCTATGTGGGTTGGTTGGGTTCCATTCGATGGCTGGACGAATAACCTTTCTTGCCCTGAATGTGAAGAGCAAACTAAAGCAAGTTGTGGAAAAACAGGCTCTTGTGTTGCAGCTGATGGAAGTTTTGAACACGCTACGCCAGAAGATTGCGCAGCTTCAGGAGGAGACTTCAACATTTGTTGTGAATGGTTTGAAGGATGTGATCGCAGAAAGCTAGTAAACTTCAAAGATGTTGTAGAAAAACAAGCTACTCCCATATGGGAAGAGGCAAAAACCGAAGCAGAGTGCGTAAAGCCTATGGATGAAGGAGGGGCTGAAGGAAATTGGAATGACGGATGTTCTCCAGCAGGCATTGCTCTTGCAGAAAACCAAGAATGTCCTCAAGTTCAACCAGTACCTGAAGCTTTCGTAGATATCGTATTAGGGAAAAAGCTAGGTCAATGTCTGCTAGAAGACGGTACATTAATCCAAGATTATGAGACAGAAGAAGCTTGTAACGGTAGAGATGGGGATAATACTTGGACTGGTGCTAGCGTTGGAGGTTCTGATTCAAGCTATCCGCTAAGAGAGCTGGAAGGAATCATTAAAGCCAGACCTTCTGGACCTTCAACAAGTGGACTTGTTGATACAAGTAGTATAAAGAAAGGTTTTAGTGACAAAGTAGGAGGAGGATATTCAAGAAGAATTCTTGGATCAGAAGGAAACGATATCGGCAACTCAATGAGTTACTGGCACGATACTGGTCTATTCCCAAAGGGAGAAATGGCTAGCTATGTCAATGACCACTGCTTAGGAATCAAGCAACACAAACGAATCCAATATGCCAGCAACGAAAAACCAATCAAAATTACTTCAAGGAACCATTTGCTAAAAGATGGAGACTTGGTACATACCTACAATGTCATGGGCAATTTTGCTGCCAATGTTATGTACCAGAAGGATTGGCAAGAGATGCAATGGGAAGATAAACTTTACAGCCCGTGCGACGGACCAAATTGTGAAAACTTAGTATGGCCAGATTCTATATGTCCGTATACGTCTGCTTGCCTAGACGATTCTCAAGGCAAATGTATTAGACTGTCTGACGACTCAGAAGTTGATCTAGAGAAAAAGGACTGTCTTGGACCTGTTTATAAATGGGACGCATCAACTGATGCAGGAAGTAAGTTAGAGTGTGAGTATGGAAAATGTTCAAAGAAAAGAGAAGATGGAACAGTATGTGACAGAAAGACTGATTGCGAAGCTGATGCCGATATATGCAAGATGCAGGATGATGATGGGAACTGTCCTTCAGGATTTACTGTTGATCAAGATAAAGCTCCGGGAGAAGAGTGTGGTTGTGTAAAAGATGATGCAGATGGCCCTCCGGGATGTGGTGGAGTATGGGAAGGCGGCGGAGGTACATGGGAACTCAGTTGCGATAGTAAATACTACGCTTGTTCCGGTGAAATAATTAATGGTGAAATTCCTCCACCAGCTGACTTCTTTGTTATTAAAAATGTAACATTAGACACATTCGACTTATATACATGCGACAAGTATCCAGTAGATGGAAGGATAATAAACAAAGCAAATATTGATACAACTGAATGTGTAGAGGAAGTTGAAGAAGGTTGTATTATGAACTATCGACTTGGTATGGGTGCAGCAGAAGCGCCTGAACAAGTCAATTGGATCACTAAAAAGCTGGCAGAAAATAAGGGAATACCATCTCAAGAACCTGCACAATTTCGTTGTTTAGATACATATACCGGCAAGCTCTCATTCCAAAATAATGGAAAGTCTACTCATATTCCAACAGGCGATACCATAACAAATAGTGAAGCTTCAGGCGCTCCAATAGACGAAGAACATACTTGTTATAAAACGCAATCTGATGGAGGAAAGGCTTGTGCGGAAGCAGATTGTGATGCTCTTGGTATATGTTTTAACACCATAGATAAAACTGGTGCATTAGACGAAAACGGAAATCCAAAAAGTAAAGCAGACTGTACGGACTTTGCTGAGAGATGGACGACTTCTTGGAGAAACTATGACACTTTTGAAGATGACGAAAAGACCGCAGATAATGAAGCAGAAATAAATTGTGCTTTATATGGTACTTGTACTGTAGTGCTAGGATACGAGTCAAACGCCAATGCATTTATGAAAAAAGAAGATTGTGATGCACTCGCGCAAGTATATACCATGTACGACCCTAGCGTTGATGTAGACCACAAAAACCAGCTTTATGTTAATAGATGTCAAGATGCTGACGCAAAACTTTTAAATGACAAAGATCTTCATTCTGGAACTACAGAAGAACAAAAAGAGGCATGTGAAAGTAAAGGAAAATGTTATGACTACGATGGCGATGTAGTTGGTGGAATAAACAACAAATCCGATTGTGAAGAAAGTGGATTTGAGTTTAAAGGCGCTACGTTTATTGAAGGAAGATATGCAGATTGTGTTGATTTAAATAATGACGATCCTTTCAAGACATGTTGGTCGCAAGCTTGGTATGGCGATTTAGGCATACTGGATCTTGGTAGTGAACTTACTTCAGGTAAAGGAAAACCGAGTGTTGGTGTTTATAAAACATGTCCATTCACCGGAGAGTTTGATTATTGGGGACATCACGAAGATATTGGTGTTGAAGGTGGGTATATTGGACATTACGAAGATGATGAAATAGATAGTCTATATAGATTTGGTTTCGGCGGTCCGGGATATAAATGGGAAGAAAGAGCAAATGATTACTATGTTCAAATAGAACAAAAAGGAATATGTCCTGTTTGCTGTGACCACTTTATGCCAAACAAGTTAGTTGCAACTGTTACTGGCCAATCTAGCGAGATATTAGACTATATTGGCTGCGGCATGGATGAATGTGAAGCTCCTACTGCTGATGATAGCCAAAGTTTCAATGCGGCAAAAGCATTAAAAAATGAAGGTTATTGTTGTTCTGATACTTTTCATCCTTGCGATCTTAGAGATTTGCCAGAATGCGAAGATGAGTTCAGAAGACATATAGCAGACCCAAATAATGTTGACATTACATTTGGAACATGCACAGAAGATGGTGGACGGATTAAAACCCTCAAATGGAGGAAAAAGGGCTGTGATGGTAAAGATGAAACGTTTACTCCTTTAACGCACTCTGGTGGTGTTTCTGAGTGTAATATGTTTTTAAGAAAAAGACCTACCATGGGTGGGGGAACTAATTGTAGAAAATGTTCATCAGTTTATACCTCTCGATCCAAAACGAAGACTGTTAGTCAAACAGGAAACACACAAGTACAATACATAGGAGTAGACAAAGACGGCAAAGAAACTGATTGTTGTGCAGATGCCTATTGTGAAGCGTTAGTGTCTGACAATAACAACGATATTATAGGAAATTGTTCACATCCATATTTGCCATGCAAAGAAGCAAAATCATGTTCAGGGATAGAAGAGAAAAATTGTGGTGACCAAAATGTAGGGGAAGTAGTTCAGATCACTTCAGCATTGACAGCGACATGTACTAAAGTTTCAGATGCACCTGAGTCTGCATATATTTGGGCATTTGATCCTTGCTCTTGTTATCCAAATTTTGTTGAGATGAAATATGAACCCGAAGTCGTTGAAGACATTGGAGATGGTACTTGTCACGTTAATGGAAATGGAGATGAAGGATATGATAATGATGCATATACAGGATGTTATGGTCTCCATATACAAACAGAGGCAGATGAAACTTGTGTTGACCATACAAATAGCCATGAACCTGTAGATGAAACTTGTCCGGGATTACAGTCTTTAGATGTCCCTATGGAATATGATGGCGTTGTTTGGAGATCTGAGTGGACTTTAATGAACACAGTTGGTACACATCAATGTGATTTAGGCTTGCATAGATTCAAATGGCCTTCAGCTTGCCAACCAACTGGACCAAATTTAGACTTTAGCCCCTATACGTCATTCAAAGCAGGAGATGAGTTAGTAGCAATAAATGCCGACTGCAACGCTTGTGATATGCCTCAATATGGAGGAATGAATGGCGGAGTGCGAGTAGATGGCCTAAGTTCAGACCTAGTATTCAGAAATGCAAGACCTCCTAGTCTGCCACAAGATGGTCACTTTATTAGATTAGTAATGGGCTGTGGAAATTCTATACCTTCAATGGCGGCTTATAACAGTGGTGATATAGTTGATGGTGGGTTTGGACCTAATGGAGGAGACAACTATAGACAAAATGGTTTAGAAATTTGGGCAGAAATAACAAATTGTACATTTACATCTTTTCTGGGGTCTGAGAGTCTAAGGGTTGACAACGTAAGTGATGGCGTAACGGGAGTGCCACCTTGCGATACTGGAGGGTTAATTGGATGTTTACCAAAACGGTTGATTACCGGAGACTCTTGGAGAAAAACAGGAAAGCCTAGTGCGTTAGAAAGAAGATATACTTTTGCTGGAAGATGTATATCCAAAAATGATTGTGGCCCAAGTGGGGCATGTGTTGATACGGAATGTTGTACATACACTGGAATAGACTACCCCTTCAGAACAGGCGGAGGAAGTCCACCAATTCGCGCTCCTTTGTGGAGCGGCGGTGTTGCTTGTTCTACTGGTGGCGATATAAGTCACAGATGTCAATCGTATGGATTTGACCCAATTCCAAACAAGCCAGCAGAGCAATTTACCGTTCGGTATGTTAAAGATGTTGATCCAGAAACAGGAGAGGCTACTTTAGTTATACCTGCTTATCCACCTACGTTTGGGGGCAGACATTGCGCTTATGAAAAAGGCACACCGATTGGTATTGGATTAGCAGAATTACAACAAGCAGAAACGGATACATTTGGCAGTTATTCCAGAAGTAATAAATCAAGGAATCCATATTTACCTGCTGGAGGAACTATACTCTATACAGATATCCCAAGAGGGGATAATATTCCAGACAAAGATGGAGATGCGGGTCGTGGAAGCGGTCAGTATATGGAAATTAGGGTTGCTGATGTATCGAAGCTAATCACAAAAAATCCTAGAAAAAATAGACATCTTAGAATTTACGATAGGACAAGAACCCAAAACGGCAATCCAGTATCGGCTACTACTTTTGACTATATGAACATGAAGCAGAATTTAGAGCTTCCCCAACCATATGGTTTGAATCCATGGCCGGTCGATCACCAGACACATTCTTCTCTTAGCAGACACATGTCAATGTGGCCAAAGGGTGTTCCTATGGGACCATCTAATGTTGAAAGTTTAAGGACAGATCCAACTGGTTCTATAACACAGCCGGGAAGAATTGGTCCGAAACCAACCGTTGATAATCTGAATAGAATGTTTAGGTACAAAGAGGTAGATACTGGTGGAGGAATGACCACTCCAATTCCAGAGATACTGCCAGTTGAGCCAGTCATGATTAATGCATTTGAAAATATCTATTCAGATGAAGATTACTTCTGTACAAATAATACATACAAAAATAACTCAACATGTGTTGGAAATGGACATCTCTGGATACCACATTTTTCGCACACAGAAGTGGCTACACACTACGACCACGACCTAGCTGATGCAGAAAAAGTTGTTATTAGTGGTAGCGTAGTTTATCCCGCCACCTGCAAAGGTACAAGAATGGGATACTGTGTTGATGACCGTTATGGCATGAACGTAAGCAGAATGGACATAAATGAGTGTTCTGAAGGAGCTTGTGTAGATGTAGCAACAAACACAGGAATAACAGACTCTAATGGCGATCCTATTACTGATAAAAATGAATGTGATAGAGTTGGATTTGGAGGAATACCAAACCCTGTAACTCCCGGAGGATTAGCTGAATTTCAAACTAATGGAGAATGGGTTCAATTATATGAAGACACTGGAGACCCAGAAAGTCCATTAGGAATGGATGGAGACAAATTCTTATGCGAAAGAATATTTGGTGGCGATTGGGTAATTGGAAGACGAAACGATGAAAAAGATGGGTATAAATACAAAGATCCATTAAATCTAAAACCATTAGAAATTAGTGGTGGACAAAAAACTGGAGACGCAAAAGATTTCTTTGTAGAAGGATGTCCTGTCGGCTGTCAAATTAATGGGTTCTATTTGCAAGATCCATGTCAACCTCCTAGTAAAACTAACCCTCTAGGACAATGTTTTGAGTGCGTAGAAATAAAATATGAAGATGACTCAGGCAACGAACAGAGGGAAATGAGATGTCCTAGAGGTCCAGCTGATGGTAGTTATGTTGTAAGAAAGCGTGGTTGTCAAAATGCAAAATATGACAACAAGGAAGACTGCAAAGAAAATGGCTGGCATTGGTGGGAGCCAGTAACAGCAGCGACGAGGTTTGCGCTTCATGATGAATTAGAGTTGGTTGTTCATGACGCATCTCAATTAAGAAGCAATCTTGAAGCAAATAAACCAGCTCCTAGATTTGGAAAAGCAAGCGATTGGGAATATGACCCATCACAAAAATTAAAGACGGTTACTAAAGATGCTGGATTCTTTGGAGAAGGAGAGAAGATAACTGAAGGAGGTCTAGCTAGCAGATTAGGAAGTTGTGAATTCCCACAAGGTACTAAATGGGAAGATACAAATGGTGAAGTTACTGATCCTCCATCAGAAGTAGACACGAAAGCTGGTTGCGAGCAACACTTCTGCACCCTTTACGAAATTGATAACGAAACTGCCTGTACATCAAGAGGTTATGATTGGGTAAAAGGCGTGTGGATAAACACATGCGGTTCTGTTAGAGATGTTACGTATTCAAGTGTGTTTGATACGTGTGTTGACTTGAATACGTTGGATCAACAGTTCCCATTTTATTTCCCTGCTGATGATAGTTATGTTCCTGACGACTCTCAGGAAAGTTTGGAGATGGCTAGGCTTTGTGATATGAGCGATTCATGTGAATCAATCCGACCATACAAAGAATGTAGAGATGTTAGTGACGACCAAGCTGGAACATGTATATACTTAGTTGATGGCAATGAAGTAACCGAAAGCGTTACAGCATCTGAGTGCGGCCCAACAGGAGTGTTTATTGGGCCAGTTATACAAAAAACAAAGAAAGAATGTGGAGAAGCAGGATTAACTCTTGGAGCATCCATTGATACACAAATAATAAATGAATTTGTTTGTATTGATAGTAGTGGAAACACCTTGAACGTAAGGACTCCTGCTGAATGTACTAAGATTGTAAAGGGTACTGTGAAGTATCTTGGAAAACCTGTAGCAAATTCAGCTGACGATAGAAAATTAAACTTGATAACTCAAAAAGAAAAGTTCTTAGAATTATCGTCTCCAGAAGCTATGTTAATGGGTCACGAAGTCGGAATAGGTTTAGCTCCTAGAAACTTTAAAGGAGTTATTTATGCTCCACAAGCAGAAAATGAAAAGTTTAATGAATATGCAGATCCTCACTGGAGAGCAGTTTGGAGTAGGCATGGAGGAGCATTTGATATTATTATTGGATATCCACCTCCGGTAAATAATTGCAGACAAGGCAATAGCAATAAACCAGTAAATATGGATTTCTATTTAGGTTTCGATCAGATATGTTGCAATGAGAGAGGTCCATTAAACTTTCATCAATGCGAAGAAAAATGCTGGACCCATTATCTAGGACCACACTTTGAAGATATGGAACTTAGGTACGGAACACATGGCGATTCAATAATGCATGTAAACATACACGAATAGGATTAAAAAAATGTCAGGTTTTTTCAAGAGTGAAGACGAGAACCCTTTAGCCAAATATCCTAAAAAGAGAGGGCGAAGAGAGGTCTTTACAATTAATAAAACAGAAGAAGAATATGCAGGTAGCGAGCCTCCAGTAACAACTCCATGCGAGTGCAAGTTTAGCGGCTCACAAACTGGAATATTTTGCGATAGACATCAATGTATAAAAAGCAGGTCTCTACATCGACTATGTCAAACAAGACAAAGTTATTTTGATATGTGGGAAGAAGGAGATGGCCCAATGCAAGATCCTCTTAATAGGGTCATGGTTGAAAAGGGAAAAATTAATGTTACTCAAACAGAACAAGAAGGAACCACTTTTTTTAATGCTGAAGGCGAGAGGGTATTTCCCAATAAAAATGAATACTTTATGGGAGACCCAGAAATACCTAAAAAATCTAGAGGTCTAGGTGATACTATAGCTAAGTTCACTAAAGCTACAGGTTTAAAAAAGGCTACAAAAACAGTCTTTGGAGCATTTAATAAAGATTGTGGTTGTTCAGAAAGACAAGCCAAATTAAATAGAATGTTTCCTTATGAAAATGGCGAAGAGTCAAATAAGAAAACAAAAGGGTTTTTTGAGTAATGGTGTATAATAATATAGTAAATAAGCTCTAAGGAGATTTAATATGGCATCTATAAGCTTTTTCGCCGGAAGCACCGCAATAAATAACCTCTCAGGCTCTGGCCTTGGGTTTTTTGGTGGATCTTTTGGTCAATCAGTACAATTAAATAGTTGGCAAGACACTACATTTATCACTGATGGTAATGGTACGAATAATGGCGGCGCTGGAAACAACGTCAAGTATTCTACTGACACTAAAGGTTTTGCCGCTGGAGTTGTTCCAGCAACTGGACTGCTTTATATTCCAAACGAAAAAGCTAGTCTTAATATACGTTTTAGCAACGATAGCGCTGTTAGAACACAAAACGCTAAGCTGAGGATTTTTGACAGAGTCAATAAAAATCATCCAGCTAGTGGTGTAACTACTAGAGTCGCAGAACTGTTACACACATCTTCATCTTATAGTATTGAAGGTTCTGGTGACTCGACATGGTGGGGAAGCGCGAGTCATACTGGCTCAGACGCACAAGGTACTTATAATGCCTCTACCAATCCTAGTGCTAGGCTTCCTGCGGGAACCAAGACTGTTGGTGGAAGTGGAATCTTCGTACCTCTTGCTAAATCTCCGGGGCCAAGCGGTCAGTATGCTGGCAATGGATCAGCCAATACAGGTCAATACTATCAGCATGACTGGTATGTAGCGATCACCGCATCTCCCGATAGCATCGGAAGCAAGACTCAGTACGGACTCTACGTTGAGCTAGAGTACCTATAAACTCGCCATCACGCTGCGCGTGGCAAGCCCCTGTCTGATCAACAGGGGCTTTTTTATTTGTTCCACAACAAAGCACAGCCACAGTAGCAATCCCATTCCTTCGAGAAGTCATAGACGTTGTGGGATTGGCTAGAAACAATTTCTTCATAGACTCTCTTTGAGTCATGATGTTCTTCTTCAGTATCATCTAAAAGAATATACTGACTTCCATCTAATACATTACGAGATATTTCAAAGTCATTGATTACAGATTGTCTTTGATGGTCTCCATCTAGGAAGCAAAAATCAAAAAAGTTTGTAGGATAATTTCGTATTGCTTCTTGTATTAGTCTAGTGTTCTCTTTTACTGAGTCTATTTCATGTGTTAAAAGATGATCATCCACCCTATGAAATTCATCTGAATTAGGTACATGAGGATGGACGATTATCTGTTTAACATTATATGATTTGATATTTACCAACTTAGTAATATCAACAGTCACCACGACACCTTCAGGTTCGTGTTCTTCAAAGTATCTTTGAAAGACAGCGGTAGATTGGCCGATGTGTGTTCCTATCTCCAAGCAATACTTTGGTTTGACATGAAGAAGCGAGGCATAAAGAGCGTCTCTAAAGTGCCTGCTAGGAACGCCTGCTGGTTCAAACTGGTTGGGTTTATCTATCTTTATCATTCTTCTCTCTGTGTATCTGGATTCCATTTAACCCATCCACCGTCAGGTAGCCAGTTTCCTTCTTTGTCCTTACGTTTCGGGAAGAGTCTTCCACCCTTCTTCATAACGCCGAAGGCTAGCTTAGCCCCGCAATCCATACACTTCAATTCATAGTATAGATTGTCATCTACATTCCTAACTTGGAATCTGATATTTTCACTATCGCATTTGCCGCATTTGGTTTCTGCGAAAATCTCTTGAAAATTAGCTAGTCTTTGAAACAACTCAATTTGAGTATCTGCTTCAATCTCTACGCTAATCTTGCCACTCGTGTAGGTTACTTTCATTATTGCCTCCAATTAATCTTATAGTTTTTAATACTTTCTGGTATCTCTTCGCCGTTTTGATAATTGTTTAACACTTTAATCATCTTTTTAGCGTTGTCTTTAGTTACATTGCTTATGTCATTGTATTTTCCATTACCCATGTTAATGAAAGCCATGACATCAATGTCTAGTTGGTTGCATTTTTGATCAACAAAAGCTATTTGTTGACTGCTAATTCCAGCGTTTAATTGATAGTCGCCGGATGTAGGAACTTGCTTTACGCTCTCTTGAACGATATTGACAATATCCTTTTTAGCTAGTTCTTCAGCAGCAAGACATCGTAGCTTCAAAGCCTTTCTTAAAGCTCGACCTTCAGCCCTCGTGCTAGCAGTAGCAACAGGATGAGCGCAGAACAGATCGTCAGTATTGCCGTGCCACACATCTGCAACCTCTTTGAATACTCTTTGTTGGCCAGTATTCATCCAATCAAAAACAACTTTGAATACCACAGTCGCTCTATCAGGAGCCAATCCATCAGTTGCTGGAAATACCTGTTCTGGGCCGGATTCAACAATATCGCCAAGTAATAATTCAGCGACTCTCCTCAATCCTGCGCAAATAGGATTGCCATCAATTAATTCATTAGTGTGAAAGTGAGCCATTACATACTCATTCCATTCATCACTAAACATTGAAGGTCGGTTCTCTTCATTATTTGAACCTACAACTTCTTTAATGACAGCAGCCTCTTCTTGAGTTGGTGTTTCTTCAAAAATATCAAACTCATTTTCAATCTGCATAGTTACAAAATCTTCATCTTTGGACATAATAGCCTCCACTAATTCAACTAAATCTTTTTTCTTTGCCCCATTAGGCATGGCGCAATTGTGTTCTTCCAAAATTTGTTTCAATTCTTTTATTGTTTTATTTGAATACATTAAGCTTCAATCTCTATTAATCGTTTTGATATAGGTGGGAACTTTTTATCAATCTTAACTAGCTGCTCTACAATAGCCTCTAGCGTTTCTCTCATGTTTTTCTGAGAAAGGTTGCGAATGATGTTCTTAACACGCAAAACAGCAAAGCCTCTATTTATTAATAAACCAGCTTTTTGAGCATCTGATCTAATATGTCTTTGTAGGCTTTCTTCTCCCCAAATAGGAAGAAAGTGAGCTGGGCCATCAATCTCGATGGCGATGTTCATTGCTGGCAAGAATAGGTCTACTTCTAGTTTGTCATTAGCTATTAACCCACGCTTATGAAAGATAACTTCGTAGCCTAGTTTTGTCAAGCCTTCGTAAATAAACTTTTCGATTTTTGAGCCTTCTTTTGATGCTTTTCTTACCGCTTCTGCTGCTAACTTTCTCAAGTTCGCTTTTTCTTCTTCAGACATTTCAGCCCATTGCTTTTTGGAAAGCTCAGACCTTCGCTTTCTTTCTTCTTCTTCCATGCTATCCCAATAGTTTGCCATTCCATTGCTGATGGCTACTTTTTCAGCTTCGGTTCTCTTCTTTCCTCTAGTTGGATGCTCGTGACGACCGCTTTCAATAGCTACTGTCTGTGCGGAACTCTTATCTCGAAGAGGAACTCCTAGAGTGTTCAAAGCTCTCCTAACCTTATTTGGGTAAGTCTTCAGTTCCTGAGCAATTTCATATGTACTCTTTTTCTCGTTTACATATTGCTCAATGATATACTCTTTATACTTGTTGATAAATGCACTACTCATTTGTAATCCTCGCTAATTTTTCCATATTAAAATCTTCTACTATATGTTCGACTTTTCTGTTGCAGTAGTTTTCTATAGCTACTGCGTGTTCTTTGCTTCTAGCTATTAGGGTAGTTTCTGGGTCTGTGTAAGCTTGCACGATGTGTTCAAAGTTTTTACCTTGTGGTCTAGTCCATTCTAGATCCCAAACATAAAAAAACTTTTTTTGTGGAGCAAAACACTTTCTCATTGATATTGAGGTAGAAACATTAGTAGCTATCAAAGAACCAGTAAAGTTCCAAATTTCATTTACAGACATTATTGAAAAGTTTGGATTTAAAACACTAGATGTGGAGTTCTCAAAAAAGACAACTATATCATCTGAGTTGCTTTCCAAAAATTCGTTTGCATTTTTTATAAGGTTAAAAGATAACTGGCTATTGCTAGTATCGTCAACCATAAAACCGATTTTTTTATTTTTTTGCATCAGCTTTTTCTTTATTTATTACATACCAATCGACGGTCTTTTTTATACCTTCTTCTACTGAAATAGGATTGATGTCAATAATCTCTTTCATTCTTGATGTGTCTAGAAGTTTTTTCATCTGGCCATCTGGTTTTTCTGTGTTCCAAAATACTTCACCTTCATATTTAACAGCAGACCTAATATATTCAACAAGTTGTTTAATGCTGATATCTTTTCCCGTTCCAATATTTAGAGGTTTTGTGTTGTCATCGTAAACAATCAATGCTTGGATGATAGCTTCTGCTGCATCATCAACATACATAAATTCTCTCATTGGAGCGCCTGTACCCCAACATTCTACTGTATCATCTTCTTCAATGACAGCTTCTGCAAACTTTCTTATTAAAGCCCCAACAACTTTTGTTCTCACTAGATTAAAAGTATCATTTGGGCCATATAGGTTTGTAACACAAACAGTAACCGCATCTAATTCGTATTGGTCATTATACGCCTCTGCTGCTGTCTGTAGGGTTCTTTTTGCTATACCATGCGCTCTAATAGTTTTGTTTGGTTGTCCATCCCAGAAAGTGTCTTCTTCCAACACTTCCATGCCTGTATCAGGATAGGCGCAAGATGTCATAATTGAGACAATCTTTTTGACATTTAAATATTCGCAGGCGTGATGAATGTTCAGTCCCATGACTGTATTAGAGTAAAGAATGTCGGCAGGATACATCCTATTGAATTCAATACCGCCATTGTAGCCAGCAGCATGTATGCAATAGTCTGGCTTAACAGATGTCATAAACAGTATGATTGCTTGTAAGTCATGCATATTGACTTGGCTGTGCCTTAAGATTATTGGCTCTGCGCCTTTTTCTCTTAGCTTTTTGCAAATTGCAGTACCTAAAAATCCTTCGCCACCAGTGACTAGAACTTTTTTGCCTTCTAAATCTATCATGCGTATTGATGCCTTATTTGTAAAATAGGAGCGACTTTAATAAGTTCTTGAATACCCGTTTGCATATCTACGTCGCAAACAAATCCTTCGTTTTCTAGTTTATCATAGCTAACTTCATAATCTCTTTGATCTGCATCCGTTCCAATTTCTTCATAATGAACAAAGCAGCCAGTGTGTTCTTTTACATATTCTGCAAGTTCTCGCTTAGTCCAGTTGAGATGATTCGCGCCACAGTTATAAACTTTATGATTCCAATTTCCCATATTTTCTACGCCCATAGTGAAAGCTTTAGCCATATCTCTTACATGAATAAAGGTTCTACGGAAGTCTGCTTGGAAAATAGTTAGTATATTGTTTGTGATAGCTTGGTAAACAAAGTCGTTTACGAGCAGATTCACCCGCATACATGGGCTAACACCAAACCCAGTTGCAAAGCGAAAAGATACAGTATTGTCTTGAGTAGCAACCATCTCTTCTGCGACTCTCTTGTTCACCCCGTAAAGAGACACGGCATTTAGAGGAGATTCTTCTGTACATAAATCCTCTACTTTTCCATATACGCTACCTGTAGACGCATAGACAAAAGGCATCTTTGGGTTGTAAGATTCTCTTGCAAAAAGCATATTTCTAGTGCCTTCTACATTTACCGCCGTCGCCAAAGCGGGTTGGGATTTGCAAGCCGGAAAGCCAACAATAGCAGCAAGGTGAATAATAGCATCACACCCACGAACAGCCTCCTTCATTTGTTCTAATACTGTTACATCACCATATTCAAACTCAAAGTTAGGGTTTGTTGCTAATGGGATGATTGCGTCACATTGTCCCTTGTGAAAATTGTCGATACATTTAACTTGATACCCTTTGTCCAAAAGATGTCTACAAAGAACATTTCCCACATAACCACCACCGCCAGTGACAAGTATTTTAGTCATATTTTAACTCCGTGTGTATTATCTTGACCATCCTGCTATTATTATAACAAGAAAAAAAATAATTCTGTCTACAATTTCAATCTTTTTGTAATGGATTGTTCGCATTCACTAAATATACCCTTGTCATGTACTATCTTAGGCATAACGTAATAAGATTTAATTTTGTCGTGAAAAAACTTGCTGAGTTGTGAGTCAATAGGATTTATTGCTTCTAGTCTTGTTATTATATCTAGCATTCTTCTAGATAGTATCACGCCGTGAAAACCACCAATCCTGCTTGCATTTCCTAAGCCAGACTCTTTGTTGTTATTCCATCCATCTTCTATTTTTTGATTAAACTCATCGCCTTCGTTTCCTATCCACCATCCTAAATAAAGAACGTCGTAAACTAGATGCTCTAGTTGGTCTTTCAATGAGTCCATTACTTCATCGTATCTATCTGTAAAGTAGGCATCATCTTCTAAAAACAAAACATGCTCATCGCCCTGTGCTAAAGCTCTCTTTGCCATTTCTTTATGAGACTGGAAAGCGTTGTAGTGATTTGTAACCTTTCTTTTTACTTCCTCTGGAGTATCATTGTCACTTCCACCATATCCCCAAAAGCTTCTAGCATAGTTTGATATTTCGCCATCAAACCTATCGTATTCATCAATGCTTAGTATCTCGCCTTGCCCAACAACAAAAGGGTTGAACTTTATACCTTTCGATTCGCATTGCTCTTTTAATTCTTCCCAATGTTCTTTTCTTTTATCTAAACAAAGACAGTAAGCGTTTTTAATCATTAGACATTACCTAGTATATATTCAGCTAAAGAGTTTGTAGAACCTTCTGTTTTTAACCATTCGTATAACTTGTTTCTCATAGCCTTCCATTCTTCAATATTGAACTCCTCCGATAAACTTCCCGGAGATTCCTTGACAACAAACCCACAATGACGAAGAGGTTTCTTTCTCCAAGTTTCACCTTTTTCTAAATTAGGAACGCCTCCATACTGATATTTTGCTCGGCACAAACTATTTTTAGGCCATTTCCATAAAGTGTATTGCGGACAGTATTCTATATCAACAAAAAATGGAATAGATCCATTAGCTAATATTTCATAATGCCTCAAGGTATCCCATCCGCCCTTTTTTGAAGTATAAGAAAAGAAAGACTGTTGATACATGTCGTAATACGAATCTTCAGCATCGTATTTGTAAGTAGACATATAGCTTGGGTCAATTGATTGGTTTACTGGAATAAGAGGAGCAAAAGGCAAAGTCCTATTGTCGTCGTTCAGCTCACGTATTTTTTCTAATGGAAAAGCAAAAGATATTGGCTTAACTTTGTGTCTCAACAACGAATCGGCCATCTCTCTCTTGTAGTATGTGCATTTCTTAGCAATAGACTCGTTCACATATTCTCTGTCCCATCCATCGACTACAATGATCTGGTTCCTGCTGTACCCTTTATTAATAAAATGTGTGACAAAATTATCTAACATCGTATCTTGTTGGGTAAACGTATGATGAATAGGAATCACCACAGCATCATAATTTTCGTCTTCTTGGTTGGGTTCTACTCTTGTGTATTCGTCTTCATCCAAAAGACCATACATAGTGAACCCTTTTCCCCATATTCTTTTGAAGTCTTCGGGTCTTGAATCTTTTTCTTTTTTGTGATGCCACCACATTTTATGGCTTGTATGCAAGTCTTTACCTAGAGTTTTAACCAATCCATGGAATACCATGTCTGATTGGTAATCTGATACAGAACTTGCGTCATGCATCTGTACTGGCATTAAAGGGCAGAAAAAAATTTTCATGCTTTTGAGTCTTCTACTGATTTTTTTATTGCTTGCTTTGATGTGTAGTCTGGAGACCAACCTAAGTCTTTTAGTTTTTGATTACTTGCTGATATTATTTTGTTGTCGCCCTTCCAGTTGGCTCCATCTCCCAGCCATTCTATCTCTTTGTAAACATCCAAACCGTCCATTACAGACTCTGCTACTTCTTGAATGTTTATAACATCGTCCGGTACTACATTAAACTCTCCGCTAGCTTTCTTTTTCAAGGCCAATAAAGATAAGGCTTTGACTAGATCATCAACATGCATATATGGTTTTGTGGAACCGGGAAAGCTTCCTAAAGCTTCTAATGTGGGATTGTTTAGAATTTTCCTAATAAAATCATAAACAACTCCGTGGGTAAGACCACGCCCAACAGTAGCACACATACGAGCCGAAACGCCATTTATTTGTTCCGTGCTGGTGTGATATTTTAATACTCCTTCGGAGGCTCGCTTAGTCATTCCATAAATTGAAGTTGGTTCTGTACGATCCGTTTCGACGTATGGTCTAACATCGTCTTCTTGGAACATCCAGTCACCATAGACAATAACTGATGAGGCAAGAACCACTCTAGCGCCTTTCGGCGCCCATTCACAGATTTTCTGCGTACTTAAGATATTGTCTTGAATAATATCGAATGGCTCAGTGCCATCCATCTTTACTGTAGCTTTACTTGCTAAGTGAAAGATATATTCTGGGTCATGCGTCTTCATAATATAACGCAGACAGTAGAATTCAGGATCATTATAATCAGATGTACCCAGATCGCATCTGTAATTCATGTCAACGTAAGGAGAGTTAAACTCTCTCCTGCTAACATTAATTATCTTTCCAAAAACAGAGCTGTTTTCTTTCAATGTCTTTATTAGGTGCTGTCCTACAAAGCCATTGCCTCCAGTTACTAAAGTGGCCATTATTCATCTCCAAAAAGTGCTAGTTTAGCCTGCGCGCATTTTGCAGCTTCGTTGCTCAATCCTAGCTCTAGAAGTATTGTTTCTACTCTTTCAAAGTATGTATGATTTTCTATAACGCACTGATAGCCAGATTGCATATAGGGTACTCTTTCGTTTGGGTTATTAACATAGTAGTCAATTAGTTGCTTAAATTCTTTTGGGGTCTTAGCAAAAACGATCTCATTATTTGTAAACACTTCGTTTGCCATTGACTCTACATAGTCGGATATGCAAAACCCACCACTAGACAATATTTTAAATGGACGTTCTATGATGTCGTAACCAAAGTCTTGAGAGTGAGGCTCGCTGACATTCAAACAAACCTTAGCGGAAGCAAAAAGAGATGAGATGTTGTCTGTGGCAATTACTCCATGATTTTGAACTACAGGCCAGTTGGAGCCAAATATTTTTATTTTGTAATCACCAACAGGATGACACAAACTGACAATATATGGGTCAAGTCGTTCCGCCTTGTAAGGCCAGTAACCTCCCACAAACGCTATGTCGCAATCTAACACGCTAAGTCTTGGTTTTGGGTGGAAATCATACAGGTCTGCGGCATGTATTAGTGAAACAGGCTTAATGCCTAACATGTCTTGCCAGCGGTTGTGTGTCACATCTATCCAGCTTTGTGTGTAATGATTGTGAACAAAGTCTGGTTTTCCTGTTTCTTTCTTTAATCGGTCAAGTAGCTTCTTTTCTTTTTCTTGAGCAACAAGAATTGGATACTTATCAAGGTCGATATTGTCCTGAAATTCACCCCAATCAGATGCTCGCATTGCAACTTTTAAGTGAGGTCTTTCTTTAATACACTGCACTAAGCCTTCGGTAACATTGTATGTTTGCCCCATGAAGATATCAGGTTCAAACTCATCAAATGCATCAAAAACACTCTTTGTGTTTATATCCCACAAAGAAACTTGATGTCCTATTGAAGAAAATACTTTTCCCCACGCTTGTCTTATATAATAATGAGCATGAGGTCCGTCACTACTTATTAGAATTTTCATATTCTTCTGCCGCTTCTTGTGCTTCTTCTATCGTATAAAATGGTCCAAGCTTGACTTTAACTTTGTCTTCTACGTATTTCCAAGCGTACCATTTGTAGTTGTTTTTAATCCAACCCCAATAATTTCCCATTACAAATCCTTTAGTGAATCTATTTCTTTTATTAACATACCCTTGGGTTCTTTTGCTTTTATTTGATGTCCGTTGTTGATCATAATATTAAGCAATTCAAATAAATAGAGTTTGTTTTTTCTCTTATCTGAACATAGTTTTTTCATAGCAAAAAATTCTTTGCCTTCTAGGTAGACTATTTGAGACCATTTTTTTGATAACCCGTAAGCAAAAGCTGTAACGTGATCATCAACAACTGTGACTCCTATCTCCTCGTCCTTGAATCTGGACTTTGAATCCACAATTATACAAGAACCATCTGAGGTTATATGACGTATTGAGTAAACATTAAAAATTAAATCTCCATATATAACCATAATGTTTTCATGTGAAGATGCATTAATGCCAAGCCTTATACTCTCTACTATATTGCTATCCTGATAATTGTAATTTTCTACAATTCTTATGTCGTGTGGCAAAGTTTTTACTATTTTTTCAGATTCAAAACCTGCTACGACTATTATGTCAGAAAAAGGATATTCTTTTTTTATATTCTTTATTGTCTTTTCTAGTATGGTTTCTTGTTGGTTTGCTTGCAGCAAACATTTTGGGCCATAAGACTTCATCCTATGACCCATACCTGCTACAGGTATAACTACTGATAGAGGGTTTTCTGGCTTCAAGCCCGATCCACTCTTTTTAATTTTTGTGGTGAATCTATTAGCCATTTAATCTTGCTTGCATTTTTTCCATTACTCTGGACCAATTTTTTTGCCAGATCTCTTGGTTCACAATGAATGAAGAGTTGTCCCCAGTCACTCTAACCTTAGTCAATGATTTAGGAACATGGGCTATGATGTATTTTTCGCTAATTCTCATCCACAAATCATAATCTTCACAGGTGCGCATATTTTCATCATAAAAACCTGTGTCTTCTTGGACAGAAACTAATGCTTCTTTTAGTATGAGAGATCCGCTATGAACTATACACTCTCTTACCAACCTTCTCCTATTGTAAGGCTCTTTATACTCTCTTATTATTTTTCCAGTCGATGTATGAAGAACATCATAATCTCCATATACAACTCCAATAGCTCCACCACCTTTTCCAAATACTGAGACGCAACTACTTATTTTGTCTTCATACATTTCATCGTCTGAGTCCAATATTGCATATATATCTGTATCATTGAGCGTATGGTTTATTCCTATGTTCCTTGCAGGACTAGGTCCTCCATTTTTACTTTTTATAGCAGTCAAGTTTGTGTTGCCAAACCTGCCAGTATTTGTCTTCTCTAATAAATCTCCATCTTTATCATCAAAGTAAGACTGGATTATCTCCCAAGAACTATCTGTAGATCCATCATCTACGATACATATATTTAAATGTCCCGGATAGTCTTGATTTATAGCGCTTTCAATACATCTGTCTAGATAATCTTCATCGTTATAATTTGCAATCAGTATTGTTACTTTAGGTAGGCTCATTTTCTTAGTTCATCCCAAGTTTTTACCATTGAATCTTTTCTTATTGGTCTCAGCTCTGATTTAGCTTGTTGTCTGTCGTAGTCTTCGCCTTCTAATATCTTTGTTTTTACTGTTGCTCCTTTATTTCCAATAAGGAACTTGTGCATTGAGCATTGTACTGTTCTTCCATTTACTCCTTCGTAACCCTCTACATAAGCTACGCTATGAAGATCAAATACTAAAGCTTTGTGTAGTATTTTTATTAAATCACTTGGTATTTCATGTCCACACTCTAATACGCAATAATAGCCGTTTTTTGCGTTAGAAAATGACAAGTCTATAAATTGATCATCTGTCACTTCTTCTTCAAGAATTCGTTGAACCTTATATGGTATTTCTGTGCCTGCAAGAATTGATTGTGTTTTTTGTATTATTTCTATTTGATCAGTTTCATGAGTAGAACTTACTAAAATATACTTTGCTGAAAATATCTCTTGGTCGAGAATTGATTTTATGCTTCTTTCTAGTCCTTCATGATTATTTTTTACTAGGATGAAAAATCCAACTTTTGGGTCGGTCTCCGATTCCAAAACGTCGAGTATATCCTCTGCATCATCGTTGGCTAATTCCCATAGCTCTGTTCTATATGTATGGCATATAGTGCCAACAGTTAGTGTTGGTTGACCTTCCTTGCCTTCTGATTGCAATACTCGTACTCCTCTTTTTTGGTACTTAGATATATTGCCAAGTTTGCAATCAAGGTCTTCTAGAAAAATACAATCTTCACAAGAAGTCACCAATTCCGATGTTTCTTTTTTGGTTCCCGAATCTTGCATTTCGGAAAATAAATCTGACAATTCGTCTGTCATGGTCTTTCTGCCTCTATTATCATATGTGGGCCATTTTGTCTTTTTTTGTTAATTACCAACCCTTGAGAGATAAGGAAACTAGACATCTCTTCTATAGTGCTATGACTAAGTTTAACATCCCAAGGTGCAGTAAAATTTCCATGCATAAGCTTGTTAAATGTGCTTAATTCTATCTTTCCTTTATATAGTAGTCCGCTGGTCACATGAGCGTCCACTGAGGTAATTATTATTTTGCCGCCATGTCTTAATTTACTAATCCAATTTGATATTACCGTAAACGATTCCTTTTTTTCAAGAAAATCAATAACATCTTCAGCCAAGATTTCTCTACATTCAGAGTTCTCTACAACCTCACTTAAATCTCGTATGTCTATTGCTAAGTCATTAAACTTGCTAATTGGATCTATGTTTACATACCCACTTAGTTGCTCATTAGCGCCTACAGTTATTCTAATTTTCATATTAGCCTCTATAAACTTTTCTAGACGCAATGTCTAAAAACTTATTCCATTTAGTAACAAATTTGTCAGCAGAATACCTAGAAACAATGCTTTCTCTAGCTTTTTCACCCATTTCTTTTGATAAGTCTTCGTCGTTCAAAAGCTGAACTAAATATTCTTTCATTTCTCTAGGATCGTTTGTTATAAATCCATTCTCTCCATGTTTTATGACTTCTGGAATCATGCAGGTTGCAGTAGAGACTACAGCACACCCACAAGACATTGCCTCCATTAAAGCTGTTGGAACTGGAGATATTGTTGAAGTATTCAAAAATATTCTACTGGTCTGGTAGTTTGAGACTAGTTCTTCAGTAGAAGACGCTGGCTTAGACAAACCGGGTGTATCGCCAACAACTTTATAAGGCAATCCATCTATTGTCTCTCTCCATATATTGAAACCGCAACACCAATCTCTGTTTATCCAATCATTAACGACTGATAGGATTTCGTCGCTTCTTTCAACATCCGCTGGACAGAACAAATCCGTATCTATTCCATGAGTTATGACACTCGTGTCGCTCTTATCTTCCCATCCCCAAGCATTAATGCTGTATTTTGATATAAAAAGATTCAAATCACCTCTCATGTTCCTAACTTGCGTCATAACATTGCTATCCCATTGAGGCATAGGAAGTGTATGCTCTAAGCTAATGAGGGGTAGGTGCAGAGTCTTTGATAGCTGTATTGCTTTTTGAAATTGACCAAACTTGTTCTGCGAAAGAACTAAATCAAAATCAACATACTGAGGAACTTGAGCATCTCCAAGAGCAGGATCTAGAAGAGTGTAATTTTCTGGAATTTTGGCATAAGTCTCGTTCCAGTCTTTTATTCCTTCTGCTCGATATGCGTAAAAGTTATGACCAGTTTTAGCCAACATGCTTTCATAACGCTCATGCGTTGGGAAAGTGAGAATATTGAGCTTATCTTCTTTCTTTCTGGTGGCTGCTCTAATTATCGAAGTGATTGGACTAAGCATCTAACAACCCCTTCATTAAATCGCCAATATTCTTATGACAATACTTCTGTGCTTGTTCTAAACCTTCTTGACGCATCCTTGATAGCTCGTCTTTGTTTTCATAAACATGTCTCATTACTTTCATAAGCTCTAGCTCGTCAATAGATAGCCAATTTTCGTTTCCAGTAAACAGGTCTGCAAAAGTCTCTGTCATGTCTCTAACAGGCTCTAGCCTCCCCTCAATCAAGAATCCAGCATGTCCAACGAAGTCAGCCATTCCACCAACATTCGTACAGATAGGAGTATTGCCAAACCCCATAGCGTCAAAAGCAGGGATGCACCAAGCCTCTCCATAGCTGGGCATCACAAAACAATCACAGCTTTCATGTATTCCACAAATTGCTTCATCGTTAATAAAATCTGCGATTATTAGGTCTTCTTTGTAAGCATCGAGGCTGATGAATTTTTTAATACCAGACTTTACTTTGTTGCATATATCTTTTATGTTTTTTGCCGTATCTTCTGCGGCCATTCCATATTTCGATGACTTAATAAGTATTGAAACAGGCTCTGAAGGCTCAAACTCAGTATGAAAAGCTCTTATAAAAGATTCAAGATTTTTTCTTTTGTTCAGATCAGCAATCGTGTAAAAGACAAAATTTCCTTCTGCTTGCGGCAATGTAAGCTTGTCGTACTTTTTATAAAACTTTTTTACATCACTAGCATGAGGAACAACCTTTATTGGTATATTGACTCCGCTTTTCTTTGAGGATTCGACCATTTGGTTGTTTATCACCCATGCTTCGTCCATCATATTGATTTTTCTAGACCAGCCAGAATCAACAAAACTGTCTGTCTCTGTAGCATAAAGAGCAATGTTCTTTTTGAATTTATTGCTGTAATCCATTAAGTGCGGCAATGTATGTTGAATACATATATCCGCACCGCTTGAACTCTTGGCCTCTAACTCCAAGATTCTTTTTGGTGGCTGATGATTTCTAGAGTTAAGCTTGATTGGTCTAGGAACTACATCAATTCCTGCAAGATCCATAGCAAGTATGTAATCTATGGCTGCTTGCCCCCAACCAGTACCATCTCTATAACAACCTATGTAAAGGACTTTCATGATAAAAGGTCTTTCCTTTTTTGTTCCCATTGATTCCTTCTGTTGCAGAGGCCAACCATCATTTCGTAAGCTTCTTCTTGCCCAAACTCTTCATAGTTTGGCTTAACAAATTTATAGGAGTCTTCATTGAGATACATTTCTCCAGCACCATTGATATACATTCCATAGTTCAGGTCTCGTATTAACCTAGACTCAAAGTATGTTCCTAATTTTTCTTGCTCTCCTAACACATCTGTTATTAACCACCTAGCATATTCCGAAGGAGGTAGATCAATATTCAACTGAGGTGATGGCTGATGTAATTTAGCAGGAGCGCCCCAACTTTGGTTTGATGGCCTAATGTCTACACTGTCAAAGTATTCTTCCCACTTCTTGGCTGTTTTATCCCATTGATAGTATTTTTGAAAATTTAGTCTTGTTGTATTAGATAAAGACTTTCTTTCGACTTCGCTAAGATCAAAAAACTTTTTAATCTCTCTTGCTGTGTTCTCGTTATCTGGGACTGCTCTATTGCAGGCTGTTTCCACTTCGTTGTATAAAGCTTTTGTTTTTAGTGGGACTCCACCTAATTTTCTTACTACGCTACTCATTGCTGAATAATCAACACTCATAACTGGAACACCGCAAGCCGCTGCTTCTACTTGAGGTAAACCAAACCCCTCGCTATTTGCATATTGAATATACAAATCAAATATATTCATTGTGCTTGCTAAGTATTCGTAAGATACTCCTTTTTGAACATTTGATAGTCCAGCAGAGAATTTACCGCAAGATCCGCATTTTCTTCTAGCATCAGAAAAGAATGAGGGAAAAGTATGTCCGCAGTTATTACAGACATAGGTAAATAGAACTTTACTAGACAAGGAGTATTGGTTTAATAGTTTTGGTATATCCCAGCCGAGATCAGGATAGCTTGTATGGCAATATAGATAAGTGTCATTATCTCCAGACATATCGAGGAATAGTCTAAATGCTTCAAATAGATCGGGAAATAGTTTCCTTCTCTGATTTCTCATTACCGTGCCAACAAACTTTGCTTTGGGATCAAAACCAAAACTCATCTTGTGTTTTTGCTTGTCTTCTACAGGGACATAAGCAGCGTCAGCAGAAGGAGGAGCAGAACCTAAGCATTTGATTTTGCCGTTCGATTCTTTTTTTAGCACATCATGTCCCCAATCTGAATAATTGAAGACACCGTCTGCATTAGCAAAAGTTGCTAACCATTGTTCATTTTGAGGAAACGCATCAACAGTGGGCATTATCACCCAATGATAGTAAGGTCTGAACGGAGATCTTTCCTGAAACTCAAGCATCCAAAAGTCTCGAATGTCGCAAACAATATCAGGAAGAAAATCCAAAAGCACAGCCTCAAATTTCCATTCACCAAATTGGTTTGTGGGAACCGAGTCGTATACTTCTTTTTGCTCATCATTTACTGGAAGATTTCCGTAAAAATGCCAAGGAATAGATGATGCACTTGGACTGCCCTGTTCTCCATAGCTAGCGAACTCTGCTAACTCATACTTTCCAGTGGCGTGCAGCCTTTTCATAATTTCACGAAGATAAGTAGCATATCCAGTATTAAGATATGTAGCCTCGCCGCAAAATAGTATTCTTTTTTTTCTCATTTATTGTGATCTTGCAAAGTTTTTATTATGATTTCTATTCTGCTCTTAATTTCATTCTTGTTAGACATCATGAAGCTAGCTATCTCTGAGTTGGTATATCCCTCTATTCTGCAATTTAGTATAAACCTATCGTCATCAGATATGGATTCTGGCAATAAGTTTTTTAATCGCTCTTTTGTTGAATATTGTTTGTCTTGCTCTATTACAACTCTTACCTTTTTTGATCCATGATTGTTTATTTTTTTCTGCAAACTGGATATAGAGTTTTTTATGCAAGTAGCAGCATATTTCACAAACTGGGATTTACTACTATCGTATTTTCTGATTGCTTTTAGCAAGCCTATCAAACCGGCCTGAACGTAATCGTCAAAGTTAGGGTCTTCAAAAAAACGAAGAGCCTGTGAAATAACCAACCCGTAATTGTCTTGGATGAGTTTTTCCTCAAGCTCTTTAGCGTCTAACGCTTTTTTATTCTTCGACACCTGAAGGTTCTTTATTCCTAGTTGTGTTAAATAGTTTGAATTCTTTTACCCTAAACTTCGTTGCGTATCTTTTCTCTCCATTTTTATCAATCCAAGAATTGTTTCTTGCTGAAGCAACTAGGTCGATTATGTCACCTTTTTCGCAATGTTTATTGATGGCAAGTCCGCCGCTATCCCAAGCTTCAAAGTCAAAGTAATTAACAGTCTTTTTCTTTTCGCCATTCTTTTCTCTACGATACTCATTTATCGCTAGAGTGAATGTACATAAACTAGTAGCTTCAAACTCAGTTAGTTTTGGATTGCTGACCATTTTTCCAATAAAACGACAGTAATTAGAAATGGTATTCATCTATTCCTCGTATGTTTGATGGTTATATAAATGTTATATGTAAAAGTATTTTTTGTCAATTCAGCTCTATAATGTCTTGAACAACAAGCCCGTCATCTATTTGTCTTCTGCTTGAAGCACTGCTAGCTCCAGAAATTATGACATTATTTCCGGGATAGAGTACATTCTTGTATTCTTTCCACTTTTCAGAGAAGACGGTGACAGTATCAAGTGTTCCAGTCGTATCTTCAACGCAAAGAAAAGCCATTTCAGATCCTTGCATTTTTCCTTTTTTAGTGACCCATTTTTTAACTTCAGATATCGTTACTGCTATTTTAACATCTCCACGCTTTCCATCAACAAACTCTTTTATTGTTGTGTTAGCTAGTCTAGTGTCATAAGCCTCGACTCTAGAGTAAGTAAGAGCAACTCCCAAATAATGCTCTTCTGTTCTTATAACCCATTCTGGGTCATCATTCAGGGAGTAAGAAGGGTTCTTGCATTGAATCACTAAGTCTTTTATCTTGATTGACCTTTTTGAGTTGAAAGTTCCACCACCTTCTTTTTTGGTTGGAGCCAATGCTACCAGCAAGTCTATTATGTTGTCGAATCTATGGAAGTTATCAATTGCCCATTCTTTTTCTTTTTTGGTAAGCTCATTCCAAGTATCTAGCTCGTCAATCATTCTAGACCTAGATTCTGGTAGATGACTAAAAAAGCCAACAGATATGACCGCAACAAGCATTCTAGAACTAAGGCTAGGTGAAGCAAGAACTAGAAATTCATACCAAGACCAATCTTTCAGATCTTTATTAATGCGAATTTCGTTATCTTCAACAACTTCTTTGAATTTGTTTACCTGTCGCTCACCAACAGTCTTTACATCTAATAAACCGAAATAAATTTCTTTGTCGATTATATCTGTCTTCGCATTTATTGCTTTTACAGATGGAGGATTGATGTATATCTCATTATTTTTTGCGTCATTTACTAATTGTTTTACTTCAAGCTGAGGATCTATCTTGCTCGACGAATGCAGAAGATAGTTGCAGTAAAACTCAAGTGGATAATGTGCTTTAGCGTAAGCACTCCAATAAGCGCAAATTGCATAAGAGACTGCATGAGACTTGTTAAAAGCATAACGGCTGGACTTTTCGATCCAACTAAATATTTCTTCTGCCGTCGTTGCATCTACTATGCCTTTCTTTTTTGTGCCTGCTAAGAATTGCTTTTTGATTTTAGCCATTAGATCGGCTTTTTTCTTTCCAATCGCTTTTCTTAGATTGTCGGCTTCTTGAAGGTCAAATCCAGCTAGCTGCTGCGCTATCTGCATAGACTGCTCTTGATACACAAGAACTCCTTGAGTGTTCTTGAGGATTGGCTCAAGGGAGTCATGGATATAAATTATTTCTTCGGTTAGGTTTTTTCTGTCAACAAACCTTTGGGTCATTGACTTGCCATCTTGAATGGCTTTTAATGTACCCGGCCTGATGATAGAAATTAACGCAGCAAGTTCTTCAACATTTCTAGGCTTAACTCGTTTAGCCCAAGACTTACCGAGATTACTTTCAAGCTGAAAGACTCCTTTAGTATGTCCAGAACAAATCAAGTCCCAAGTTGCCTCATCATTAAAGCTAACTTTAAGTGGATCAAAAGTATTCATAAGACAATCACCTTACCAAATATAATCTATGTACATGAGGATAAGAAGCTCCTACCTGAACCACAAAATCCGCTTCAACTCCATGTTTTTTTAGAGAGTCTACGAAAGATTTGGAAACACCATCTCCAAAAGTTTTCCAGTTGACAGTTCCACCCCAATCGTCAAATCCAATAACTGTTCCAGAAACAGCAATTTGATTATCGAAAACAAAGTCCAACACTTCGCAACAAGAAGAATAAGTATCAACATCAATGTCAATATAAGACGCTGGCTTCAAGTCATATTTTCTTATGGTTTCTTTGTTGAGAGTTTTGCTAAACCAACCCTCTATTAAATGCACTGGCGTATTTAAATTTTCTGCAAAAATTTCACTTAAGAAAGATTTAACGTCTTTGGTTTCATAAAGACTGGAGGCATCGAAATCTCCAGACTTCCATTGGTAAAAATCTGATTTTGCTATGGAGTCTTTTCTTTCTTTATCGGTGTTGTCTGGCAAACCTTGAAAAGAGTCAAAGCCATAAATAACTTCAATATCTACTATGTTGTTTGCAATTTCTACTATGCTCTTTCCAGAGTAAACACCAAATTCGTAAGCTGCTGTTAGATCATTTTCTTTTCTCAAAGCGTCAACTTGAGATCTGTTTGTTGGGTCTGAAAATAATTGCTTTAAAGCCATTCTCCAAGACTTTTTTGAAATAGCATTTAATTGCTTCCAGACTTCTTCTTTATATGTGGATGTTTCCATCTGCAAACGCCTTTTCAAATTTAACTTTAGGTGCAACACGGCGATGTAGTTTCATAAAGCCAATCATAAGATTGGCGGTATCTTTAACGTCTTGTAACGCATCATGAGCGTTTTCTTTGCTCATGCCAAATAAGTCTCTCATGGAATCCATGCTTAGGGATTTTACATCAGCATTGTTTTCCATCCACATCCAGACATTATCCATTACGTCGATCCTGTGGATTTTATTAAACAAAGTTTGTTTTCCTGTCTTTTTGTCTATTGGCCCATACATATCGCACAATCTTTGAACTATAGGCATATCAAAGCCGACAATGTTATATCCAGCGGCTATTGGGGCATAATAAGGTGTTTTTTTGAAGTTGTATTTGTTTACAAAATTAGTGAACTTCTTCCATACTGTTTTAGCGGATGGAGCCTTTGCTAGCTCTTCTCTTGTTTTACCGTTCACGGCAAGAGCTTCGTCTTCTATTGGGTCTAACCCAAGCTCTAAAGCTTCTTCATCGTCAAATATTGGACGCATCAAGCTATTGAAATAACCATCAGGTTGAATTGTTAGTTTTCGCCCATGTATGGCAACTGCGGCAATTTGTACTGGCTGAGTTCTATCTGGATTCCTTGATCCAGTTTCAAAATCAAAGACAATAATGTCTCTATAATTCATCTAATTTTCCTTCTTATCTCAAAAAATCTATCTAACGCTTCTTCAATATCTTCATAAAGCTCACTAAAGTAATATGAGTGAACTTGGTATTTTATTTTCCCGTTAGTAAGAGGGTAAAAATCATTTATCTTACAAATAGATAAGCCTCTATACTCAACGTATCTTCCGTTTGTTATCTTTTCTTTTATGGACTCTCTGTGGCTTTTTTTATGCATCTGCTTTCTCTAGTTGGTTTCTCACACCCATAATTTTATCCATCAATGAGATTCCCAATATATCGAATTTTACATGACCCATAGCTTCTAAATCATTCATTTCAAGACCAGCAATTTTTTCTGATCCTTTTTTGTCTCTCACCATAGGGCATACTTGATCTAAGTTATGTGAAGATATGACTACGCCAGCAGCGTGCTTTCCTTGAGATTTGAAAGTCCCCTCAATTCTCATGGCTTGTTCAAATACTTTTGCGTAGTCTCCTTCAAGCTCACCATCATCATTTAATCGGCAATAGCCACGCAAAGATTCAGGTTGATTCATTAGAGTCCATTTTATAACAGAAGACTCTTCCATTTCAGCTAATTGATCGGATACTTCATGTTCGTGCGGAAGACTTTTGGTTATATTGTTCATTTCTTCAAAACCGCAAGCCTCATTCATGCGCAGAACTTCTTTTAATGCGCTTCGTCCTTGCAGTCTACCAAAAGTTACCATCTGACCAACTCTTTCGTTTCCGTACTTTTGTCGGATATAGTCGATGGTTTCATCGCGCTTAGTAGCTGGTACATCAATATCAATATCAGGCAAGGAGACTCTATCAGCAGTATTTCTTCCAGCATTGTAAAATCTTTCAAAAATTAAGCCATATTCAATTGGGTCTACTTGAGTTATACCAACTAAGTATGACACTAAACATCCAGCAGCAGAACCTCTTCCGGGACCCGGAATATGATTTCTTTCATGCACACTATTAACAATATCTCTAACAATCAAAAAATAACCAGAAAGATTGGCTTCACTAATGACATCAAGCTCTGCTTTAATTCTCTCTGTGTATAAATCTTTTGCCGATTGGGTATTAACTTTGCCTGTTGGCATTAATACATTTTTCCACCCATCACGACATAGGTTTCTGAGATATTGCTCTTCTGTTTGTTCTTTGGGGCATTTGAATTTAGGAAGCATTGGCTTGCCTAAAATATCATACTCCTCACACATATCAGCGATTTCCATTGCTGTAGCAATTTCTTGAGGAGTATTGACTGCCTGCATTTCTTCCAATGAAGGTATATGAAAATTGTTAGACCTCATGAAGCCAGTAAAAGCCGAGTCTCCAGTTTCTTTGAGCTTCTTTCTTATCTTTGGAAGAGTTGTCTTCAAAGAAGAACATAACAACAAGAGTTGGTCATTAGCATCTTGCTTTTCTGGATAATGAGAGTCAGCAGTAGCAACTGTTCTGAATCCATATTTTTTAGCGATGTATCTCAATCCTTGCGCTACCAAATTTGAAGCAGGAGAGTTTTCTTCATCAATGGTTTGTATTTCTATAAAGAAATTGTCTTTACCAAATATATCTCTATATTTATTGGCTATCTCTAGAACCTTTTTATCCCATTCGGGATGTGTGTACCTCTTGACTTCGTCAATCGTTACGGCGTTATACGCAGACTTCACATCAACAAATATTGCATTGGCCAAATCACTTCCTAGATGACCAGAAAAAGCAATTAGGTTATCAGAAAACTGACCTAGAGTAGAAAGATCTAGTCTTGGTTTGTAGTAATAATTTTCTTCGTCATTACTTTTTGATACTGCCTGAATTAGATTGTCCCAACCCTGCTTGTTTTTAGCTAACACGCAAAGGTGACTGAGCTTCCTATTTTCCTCGTTTTTAATTGTGCAATCTTGCTGGCTTAGGTAGAACTCACACCCAA
>CEOU01009972.1_pt1 | contig 33848 bp, 28 predicted proteins | sample 530731 | NCBI WGS metagenome assembly CEOU01 (sample SAMEA2620894, study PRJEB7988) | marine metagenome | isolation source: saline water (ENVO:00002010), including
TTATTTTTAAGCGTAGTCGTGAAGTTCTTCTGAGTGAGTCCACCGTCACCAACAGCTATGGCACTTGTATAATGCGGAGCAGCCGTGTTCGTAGCTCCTGCAGCAATACCATCAAGTTTAGTTTTAAGTGTAGACGTAAAATTCTTTTGGGTAAGACCCCCGTCACCTACAGCTATCGCACTCGTATAATGAGGGGCTGCAGTATTAGTTGCTCCAGCAGCGATACCGTCTAGCTTATTTTTGAGAGTTGTCGTAAAGTTCTTTTGTGTAAGTCCTCCATCTCCGACTGATATTGCACTTGTATAATATGGAGCCGACGTATTAGTTGCTCCAGCAGCGATACCATCTAGTTTGTTTTTAAGAGTGGTCGTAAAGTTTTTCTGTGAAAACCCTCCGTCTCCAACTACGCATTGGCTTGAGTTACCTCCGTTCCAGTTAACTTGCCCATTAAAGGTTACATCATTGCCATTGTAAGCATAATGAAATACCTCAGTTCTTGTACCAGCGTTTAACCTATAAAAGGTTATGTTATCCGCAGTTTCACCTGCAGCCCACGCTGGCGAGTTATCGCCGTTGTACGAAATACCCCCTCCGTGGCTTCCATCTTGAGTTATCTCCAGAACACCCGTACCTTGGCTTCCATCGGTGCTGTCACCAATTTGAACCAGAGCGCGGCCTGCATTCTTACATTGAACATATAATGTAGTATCGTTACCGCCAGAGTTTAGAGTACCTCCAGTTAGGTTTAGTTTATCTGCTCCGCTGTAGTTATTGGCCCCTGTGGCAATACCATCCAGCTTATTTTTTAAAGTTGTGGTAAAGTTCTTTTGAGTGAGTCCTCCGTCTCCAACTGAAATAGCACTCGTATAGTAAGGGGCGGCTGTATTGGTAGCACCAGCAGCAATACCATCGAGTTTATTCTTGAGGGTTGTAGTGAAATTCTTTTGTGTAAGTCCACCATCCCCGACTGCTATGGCACTCGTATAATGAGGAGCAGCAGTATTTGTGGCTCCTGCTGCTATTCCATCTAGCTTAGACTTGAGAGCATTTGTGAAGTTATTGTCTGTTGCATTTGTATTAGTAGCTCCAGCAGCAATTCCATCTAGCTTATTCTTCAGCGTAGTCGTGAAGTTCTTCTGAGTTAACCCGCCATCTCCTACAGATATAGCACTTGTGTAGTAAGGAGCAGCCGTATTGGTAGCTCCGGTAGCGATGCCGTCTAACTTATTTTTTAAGGTAGTGGTGAAGTTCTTTTGTGTAAACCCACCGTCTCCCACGCTATGGCTATGCCCCGATGAGGCGTAAGATGCGTGGTTAAAAACGAGGGTGTTATCAGAACCGTTCCCTACCCATATCTTTTGGTTATTAGTATTGATGGCAACTTCACCAGCATCCAGCGTGTCTGGTTCTTCGCCACTTACATGAGAATGAGCTAGTTTTATTGTGTTTGCCATCGTTCAACTAATTATGACCAGCTAACAGTACCACCGTCGATTGTACCGAAGTCAGATAAAGATAAGTTACGTGTCGTTGCAGCAGTAACGTGTCCTGTATTATTAACAGTTAATTCGTCAATCACCGTAACCCCACTTGTATCTACATCTATACTGTCGTAAGAAGCGTGAAGACTCTGAACCCACGATGCATCTAGTCCTAAGCTCGATCTTCCTGTCCCAGCATTTAACCCAGTAGAGCCGCCATCCCATTTTAAGCGGTCTGTATGAGCAGCGTTCCAGTTAGAAGAGTTATCCGTAATAGCACTATAGTTACCGGCAGAAGTTCTTGTTAGAATACCGTTGCTACCAAAGTCTCCATCTACAACTACATCACTATGAGAAGTTTCGTTAGCTGCAGTATTGTCAGCATTAGTTGGGGCATGAGTAGCCTGACTATGAGTATAAGCGGTATTCCAGTTAGCAGAAGAGTCAGTTACAACACTATAGGCTCCCGCTCCGGTTCTTTTTAGAATACCATTGCTGGAGAAATCACCGTCCATGACGGCTCCTGCAGCCGCTACGTTTGTGGAATTAGTTGCGTCAGCATTAGTCGGAGCGTGGGCTGCTTGACTATGAGTGTAGGCTGTATTCCAGTTTCCAGAGTTACCGCCAGTTGCTGTAATGGTTCCAGTAACTTCCAGCGGTTTGTTCATTGACCACTTGGTTCCCGAATGGGTGTAGGTCAAACTTGCTCCTGCTTTATCAATCGTAATACCAGAACCATTGGCGGTTGCAGCGTCTGCGATGCCTTTAGCAAGAGTAATGGTTTTATCGACTATGTCTGTGTCGGTAACACTAACCGTGTCAACTGTTCCAGTAACTGAAAGGTTTCCAGAAATAGTTAAATCACCGCCAATCGTTACGTCATCTGGAAGTCCTAAAGTAGTTGTTGTACCAGAAGTAGAAACATCGAGTTCGTTAGATGTACCTTGAATAGTAAAACCACCGCCAAGGGATGCAGTCTGACTGTTTATCGCAATCGTGCTGTTAGCTAACTTAGCGTTTGCTATGGAGCCTGCTAACGCTGTAGAAGGAATGTTAGATAAACGAGCGTTGTTTATTGTTCCTGTCAACAACGTTGCCGACATTGCTGCTATGGATACTGCTCCGCCTGTAACAGCAAAGTCAGTTGCATCAAAAGATGCTAGACCTTTAACAGTTGCCGAAGCATCGGGGTTTAATTGATACGAGGTTATTACGTCTGGCCCGTCGCTAGTTTGACGCCCGATCCAGAGTTTTTTGCCTTCGTTATTCCACGCCAACTCGCCGTAAGCCAGACCCCCAGTAGTTGCGGGGTCAGCGTTTGTACCATAATTGGTGTGCCGCTTGATTTGAATGGTATTTGCCATTTTCTATAGAGGGTTTAGTTTTAGCTTCCTGTAAAAGTGCCGCCATCAAAATTGGAATCAACTCCACTTTGGGCGACAAAAGTTTTATTCTTTAGTGTCTGCACACTATCGGTATCTACAAAATCTCCTTCAATCCCTGCCTTAGTTTTCATAACAGCTAAGGATATTAGGTTTTCTGCTATCTCGTCATCTAACTCCTGCGAACGAAATAAAGTGTATTTATTGCAGTTGTCAAGATCAGTTTCAGTTATTGGTGCGCCTGCTTGGAAATCAACAACGTGATTTAACTTTGGAGTTACTCTTTTTATTTGTATTTGGTATTCGGAAGAGGCAGACAGCCCTGAAAACGTCAGGGTAGAGCCACTTAGAGTGTAGCCATCAGATGGATTAAAAAGGCTAACCGTGCCATTCGATATGGCTGTTTTAAAGTCTGACAGCGTCTGGTCGGCAGAGCTTAAATAGACTTTAATGTGGTCAGTATTGATCCATGAAAAACCAGCATTGTCAGGGTTAGAGATCGTATGCGAAACGCCCCCACTACCAGTAGTATTAACTGTTACAAAATATCTAGAGTATCCCATTAGTTTAAGTTCAGTTTAGCTTTAAGCCGTTCGACTTTGTTGTGTTGCCGCAAGGCGAGAGACTCACGAACCTTGTTGATCTCAGGGAACTCAACAGGTAATTCTGCTCTAGCTGCAGCGCGATATTCTTGAAGAATAATCTTTGTTAGTGTCACTCTTAAATCGTTAGCGTCAGGCCCACTTCCACGCCATTGTTCTTCATTAGCTTGTTTAGTCAACTCCAAGAAGTAAGGAGCAGAAAATAGGGACTCTAAACGGTCTTCTAGAGTGTATCCTTCTTTGTCTCGGATGGTTCCGACTCGTTCTTGAAACCAATCCCAAGCTGTTCTGCCTTCTTTATTTCTAAAGGTACGAAGATCAAGTTCCTTCCTTCCTCCTAGTTGGTGGCTTGGAAGGCTAAACGCATAGTCCATCCCTGCCAAAGTTTCTAGAACGTTATTCTTGCTAGTGGTTTTAATTAAAAATGGATTCACTACGTTCAGCCCACGCCAGAAAACGCCGTCATCAGTATACTTAATAGGTTGTCCTAACAGATTTCTGAGAGGATCGACACTATTAGCAGCAAAAGGTATCTGACTTTTCATGGCTTCCATAAACGTCCGAGGTTTTCTCATACTACCGTCGCCCGTTAGGTGAGTAAACTGACTGGCTGCTTTAGGCACGTAAGACTTAGTGTGTCTGGTCATCCACCTTTCAAATGCCCCTCCTTTTGAAGGATCAGTTAAAACGCTTAAAAAGTCTGACAATCCTTGTAGGTAAGTCTTGCTAGCGATGTTGTCACCTAAAGCAAAGATAAAAGACGATGCTATCGTATACCACGCATTCTCATTGTATTCTCCTGTACGCATAGCTTCTTTAGTCATGTAAGTATAATCAGCGGCTAGACCTAGTACTGTCGCAAACGGATCAAGTCGAGCATACGAAATGTACTTATCGCCTACCTTAACAGAGTACGGTCTAGCTCCTGCAGCTAACCATTGGTTACGTTTTGACGGGTCTTTCGGCCCTCCTCCCGTAACTGTCCCTGTTGCAGCTAGCATTGTCATAGAAGCGTACATCATGCCGCCAGTACGTAATCGTCCGTAGGCCATTGCTTGCCTTCTAGGATCACCACTTAGCATGTCTGCTTTGTACTTCAGGTGCATCTTGGAAAACCACCCGTCAGGGTTATCTACCATCTTCTGCATTATCGGGTCAGGGAGCCACACTCGACGCATGGGGAACGATACCAAGTTTATTGGTGTCCTAATAAATGGTGCAACAACACGTGCGGCTGAGTGCTTGCCTACAAAGTCTTGTACATCTTGGCCGATTGTCTGATCACCTTGTTTGAAGTAGCCTTTATCAATTAGCTCCTTCATATCGGTGTTTAATCCTCTAGTGAAGGTACTGTCTTCAGCCCAATCCATAGCATAATCAGAAAGTGCTTTTCGTTGAGGATCATAGTTCTTTGCAAAGTAGCTGGCGACATAGTCATCCCTATTCTTCATCTCCTCTGGAAGAGGCTTCTGCCTTCCGTCCAGCGCACTTCTTTCTGAATCTCGGACGGCTCGATAGAAGTTAGTCATCGCTTCGTCTTTGATGTTGTCAGGAGTGTACCTCGCTCCGTTTTTGCGGATAAGACCTTGGAATCTGGCTGCTATGTAATCCGTCATTCCGTCTACCGTGTGATTTTCTTTAGGAAGCACCTTCATAGCTTCCGTAGTTAGTTCGGCTAGAGCAGCAGACCTATATTGAATCTGTTTGAAAACTTCATCAGTTGTAATCATCAAACGGGAGGGAATACGAATTACGTTGCCCAACCAATCTAAAGAATCTTTAGCTGTTTGTGAGAAATGTTCAGGCAGTAGATCACCCGTGATTGCTTGGTGAGGAGTTACATCAAATAACTCACTACGAGATTCGATAACAGACTTACCAGAATGGAAGGCTTTTTTAGCTGCAGCATAAATGGGAGCAGCCATATTAGTTTCCCGTCTAAGTCCAATTCCTTCGCCTGCAATTCTCGATTTAGGGACTTCTCCTTCCCTAATGAAGGTGTTGCGGTCAAATTCGGCGGTATGACTTAGCTGAGTTTCAGGGTTTTGTAAGGCACGGTTAGGTTGTAAACGCTCGCCTCTCCCAAACAGATACGATTGTTCACTCGTTGCTCCGACAGCGTAAGCAGCACGATGTCTAGCCATTGCTCCTAGGAACTTAACCGTATCAAGCATCATGTTGGCTGCATAGACTCCTTGAGCGACAAACTCTTGTCTTGCTGTCTTGTCGCCTCCTTTTCCAATAGTTCCTAGAACGCCTTCTACAGGCTTTAAGGCTATGTGAAGCACCGTACCAACACCGTTGACAATCTGCGTTGTTAAGCCGCTCAAGATTGAGTTAAGCCAGTACTCGTTGTGGACGTCAATTCCAGTAACAGAACGGTGGAGATTACTACGTGTCAGCGTTGCGACAGTTTCGACGTCATCTCCATGTGCTTTGCGGATTGCTGCTAGCCGTTCTGCCAGCTTCTTCATTCCTGCTTTACCTCCACCTCTGTTAACAATCTCGGCTAATATAGCAGCCTCATCTGTTTGTTTCATGCCGGTAGCTTCTCCGAGATTTCTCATAGCTTGGAGGTTTCTACCATGTGCGGTGGCTAAGTTTCGGAACGATCCTAACTGGGTTTCTAAGCGTTCAATGATTACCGCCAGTTCAGCAAACGTCCGGTCGCCAGCATCATCACCAGCTTTAACCACTCGGTCTATTACTTCATCAAACTGCCTCATCATTGCTGCTTGGTTGAGACGGTAAGCCCATGTTCGGATGTACATTTCTGTAGCAACCTTCTCATCCATCTTGAGAGACTCTAGAATGTCACTTCCTTTAACTTTAATTTCAGGATGCAGTAAGCCCCAATCTCCTCGGCCTTTCCTTAATCGTTCAATGACTCCTTGTGGAGATAGCTTGTTAGCCATAGCCAAGTTGTCTATGTGATTAAGGAGATCATTCATTATCCAATCCCTAGCTGTCTTTCGACTTGTCCCTTCGCCTAACCATTGAATAGCTGAAGCGAGTTGCTCATGTCTTGGATGTTGTACAGTAGTTTGGAAAGCCTCTCTTAGTTGAGACTGAAAGAAATGAATCAAGCGAGATGTAGCATACTTTAGATGCGTATCAGTCATTGCTGCATCTACGTTTAATATCTTTGAGGCTTTAAGAAAAATCTCGTTAAGGTCTTTGGCTTTTCCTGCTTTAAGGTCAGCCAAGTCTTGTACAAGTTTCTTGCCTTCTTTGATATTGTTAAACAACGATTTGAGAAACGTATCCTCATCGACAACCCATTGTTTTTCTCCTCGTTTTGGGTTTGGGTTCCACTCGTATTTCCAAAAATTGCCTAACCCCTGACGCCTCATCTTGTTAGCTGCAGCTTTATCTAAACGTCCTTGGTGGTGAGCTACGCTTTCGACCCTTCCTTTGAACTTAGGAAAACGAATCTGTGCCTCTCCTCTTGCAAAGACAAACGCTGTGAAGTCATCAAAGCTGGAGAATAAATCTTTATTATAACGTCTAAGGGAAGTCTTACTGCCTTCTGCTAAGTTTTTAAGAGCGAAGGTTCCATCAGCAAATTCAAAAGGCATCCTTTTCATATTAGGCGCACTTAGTACACGCCCCATAGAATCCCAATTCATAGTGATTTGATCACTCTCTCTGAAGAAATCCCAAATCTGTTTTAAGCGTTGTTTGTCTACAGAGACATGCATCGCTCCTGTATCGTCTTTGAAGATAGCTACTGGAGAAATTTTTGGAGCTTGAGGAGTTCCGTAAAAATTGTTTATTTTTGAAGGATCAACTTCGTCAAACCCTGCTGGCGCAAAATTTCCTCTGGTTATTTTTGCATCATCAGCAATACGTCCACTATCGTGGATGCCTTTTGTAAGATCAAACATCTCATCGCTGAGTCCGTCAGCGTTTTTCAGCAGAGCGGCTCCTGCTTCCAACTCGGTAGCTTTATCCAGATTCTTAGGGGCTAGGCTATCTAGTTCTGGAGCTTCTTCAGCCGGTTTGTTTTTAGCTGCTTCCCCCTTTTCTTTTAGGTCTGTCTTGAGTTTTTCTAACTCGGCTTCTGCTTCATCTGATTGCTTCTTGAGAGCTTCGGTTCCTTGGTCAGGACGGACTTGCTCTCCGTGTTCCCATGCTGCTTTCTCTTGGCGTTGCTTAAAGGTTAAATCTTCGTCAGGGTCGATAAAGTGCTTTGTAGATTTAGTAGCTCCGTCTGCAGCAGTCTTATCAACTCCTTCCTGAATCTTCTTATCGACTCCTGCTCCTGCGGCTTCTGTAGATTTGTCATTAACATATTTTAGTTTAGCAGCCTGCCAAAAGACACTCAGGAACGATTGAATCATAGCTCCTTCTGCGGCGTTAAACATACGTCCTCCCCAGTTGGCAGCTAGGCGGTCTGCATCCCATCCTTGCTTGAAAGTTTCTCTATTCAGTTCCTCTAGAGACATGTTCTGCCAACCTTCAATAGAAGTGATCTCATCGTAAGCAGAATGTAAGTCTGGATGTAAATCTAACAGACTCATCACAAGACTCTCGCTACCATCGAAAGCAATAAAGTCAGCAGCCGCACCTCTAGCTAGTCCTTGTTTAGCAGCCGATTTCAGCAAATCCTTAGTGGTTGCACGTTGTCCTCCTGCAACTGTAGCCGGTTTAACTTTACTGAACCATTTGAGTTTACCCACTCCTACGTATGCCCCAGCGTAATCGACAACGTTTTCAATTAAGTGGTTGCCCCAGCCTTCTCGTTGTTCGATCAGCTTTGTAGGTTCAATGAGTTTAGGAAACCCTGCTAAGTCTGTAGGAAGGTTGACGGTGTTCTCCACTAGCTTGAGACCACCTCGCATCGTTGATGCTCCAAGCTGAGAAAGCCATCCCTCTTGGTTGCGACGATGTTGGTCGTGGAAGTACCCCTCTTGGTACTGCCCATGCAGACGATTTATCTTATTCTTGAGCTTGCTGGCTTCGTCAATCTCTTCGCGAGTAAACTGTTGTTGTCCTATCGGCATTATTATTTTTTCTTGTAGTAGTCGCTGTCCCACGCTCCAGACCCTTTTTGCCTCGGAGGTAATGGAAGTATCTTCATCTCAAATGTGTCTAGTTCTGGCCCGTAAACGAGTCCAATGTCTGACGCATCATAAAGCCTTCTGAACGCATCTGCCAGTTCTTGGCTCTTTGTATCTGGAAATTGAAGTAGATCGAGATACTTTTGAATTTGAATAGGCAAATCATTGGCAAACGGGTCAGGAAGAACCTCAGACTTTTCTAAACCCCCTGCAATTAAGACGTCTAAATCTTCATACGAGGCGTTCAGGTTCATCGGGTTTCTATACTTTTGATCAGCTAGTGCTAATTCCTGTGCAATCACATAACGATCTTCATCAGTAAGTTCGTCTATGTTAAGAGGCTTCTTCCTGCGAGGTCTCTTGTACCAACTGTCTATGTTGTCAGACGCTCCCGACATAACAGCGTGGATAAGTTCCTTAAAGCTGCCTATGTCGCCGTCATGGAAATCGTAGCGGGTAGCTGCTATATCGCCGCCAGACAGACCGGCATAAAGCGTGAGGGCTTCTCTCCCCGTGAGTCCTTCAGAGAAATCACTATTATATAGAAAATCATTGTAGTCTCGGATTGCTTTAATTTTCCTCCATGTTTCTGGAGTGTGCTTTACTCCATTAAACATTAAGGTGTTTTTCTTATCAAAATTATTTGGCAACATAAAGCTGCCTCCTAATATCCTGTCAGCAAAATCTTTTTTTGGTGCTTTCTCTTTCGCTTCTTTAAGTAGCTCACCTGAAGCAATAAAGTTATCTACAGCTTTCCGTTTGATCAGAAGGTTTTCTTCTTCAGGTAATTTAGAGGGATCGGTAGCGATTATTATTGATCGCTGACGAAGCATCCACCTATCTAATTTTTCTTGCTGTTGCTTACGATGATCTGGATCACCGCTCATTATATCTAAGTCTAAGAAACGTCGAGCAAACTCAACTACTTTAGCTCCTCGTTCTAACTTCATCTTATCCGACTCACTCATCTGCATTGACGGAGTCACCTTTAATCCGTCTTCTGCTGAAGGAGTGCCTGCGTTAGATACAAGTTCTCCACCTCCATCTACAAACTGCTCAAAGAAATTAAAAGCACCTTCAAACTCACGTGCCTCACCGTAGCTTTTAAACGCCATAGTATCGTTAACCGATATTTCTGGATCGCCGTAGCTAACAGGCATTCTCATGGTAATACCTGACTCTGGAGGTAGTTCTATTTCAGCGTTACCTTCAAGCATGGATTCCCAAGGAATCCCTTTGTAAGCTGCAGCAAAAGATTTGTACTGACTTTTTAGAGCCTCAATGGCTCCTTGACTGATTGCCACATCGTCACCGTCAGCTTCAGCGTCGGTGTACTTCATCATCTTATTATGCTCAGTAACTAATGATGAAATTATCTGCGCTTCAACCTCTTCTTTCTCATCTTGTATACGACGAAACCTTTCGTACCGTTCATCAGACGAGTCTCCTTCAAAGAAAGAAATATGTGGCCCTTCAGTTACTCCGACAGATTCGTCTCCTTTTAAGTTGGAAAACCCTTCTCCAGAAGAATCACTAAGTTTTTGCTGTGCGTCCTGCACGAATTGTTCGATAGCCATGTCCCGATCTAGCCTCAAATTTTGAGACTTAGCGTGTAAGGCTTTTATTGCAGGACTTCCGAAGCCAGCATTACGTGCGTCTTCATCTGATATGCTGGTATCGTTTTTGTTTTCAGTAGTCAGATCAAGGTAAGTCTTATTGTACCCTGCTCTAAACGCTCGCATACGATCAATTACTTCTTTTTCTAGTAGCTGTTCTTTTCCTGCAAACTCATCATCGAGTTGATCTGGAAGAACGCCTGACCTTATAGCGTTTCGTTTCCACTTAGTAACTACGTCATTGTAAACTCTGTTGTAATCTGTAGCTATTGTTTGGATAACTCTAGAAGCTGCGGCCACCTTCTTCGACATTTCTGCGTCACCAACTGGTGGAAGGAACTGTTTCAATGCTCTTTGATGATCCGGTAGATTTTGAACTGCAGCGTCATAATCGAGTAATGCCCATCGTTGGACTTCTGTCCATAGCTCTGCGTTTTCATCCCCTGTAGGAGCCAGAAACTCCACCATCAATTTTGGCTGAACATCGTTAAAGTGTTTGTAGTACTGTTCGTTGCCTTGCTGTTCTTTAATAGAAGTAATTAGTTTATTAAGATCATCATCTATATCTTTCTCCCCGACAAAGGACTCTTGAACAACATTGATGTACTCTTGTAATTCTTCGTCAGTAAACTGGTGGCCACTCTGCATCAGCCTCTGGCCGTCCTGCAGAACCTGACGAGCCACATTGGCTGCAGGGCTATCGCTAGCTCCCGTAACTCCTCGGCTGGTGGTATGTTGAGCCACCATTGATTGGACTAATGATGCAATCGCTTCTTCTGTAATGTTGAAGCCCGACAGTACTGACGATTTGAGAAATTTAGTATCTACTGCATTAGTTACATCAACTGCTAAGTTATCTAGATTCTTAGTTCCTGTAAGGTACGCTCGTATGTCAAACTGGGCGAGAGCCGATTTATACTGGGGATGATTCTCAATCAGAGACCGCATGACGCTTGCCTCGTTAGCAGCTAATTTAGATTCATTAGATAAGTCAGTTACCTTGTTTGCCTCAATCCTATCCTTAATGTCATTGAAGAAACTAACTCTGGCTCCTTCAGCTATGCGAGACATGATCTTCTCGTCGTAGTTAATCCATCCCGATTTCGAGACAATCTCTACTACTTCCATTAAGTTGTCAGGAGTCAGGTCTTGGAATTTCTTTAGTCCCATCTTTTGGAGCTTTGGATGCTCCTCAATCATTTGTGGGAAACTTTGGAATAAATTAGTAATTACAGTTTTAGCATACTTTTGGTCAGCTTCATCTCTTTGACGCCGCCGAGACTGTAATCCGATCTCTGCATCATACATTCTAGAAAGAAGCAGCTTGCCTTCTTGTCTCTGTACATCATCAAAAATGTGACCTCCACGGCTTCCGTCAGGTTTAGTTAACTTTAAATTAAGTAATGCGTTAAACTGTTTAGACAGCTTGTCGTAGTCTGCATCTACATCTGCCATTGCAGCTTCCATCGTTGACTTAATCGCAACGTTGAATAAGTCATCTCGCATGTTTACTACGCCATCCGAAGGCCACGTAGTTTTCATCTTCGATACTTTTCTACCCCAATCAGCTACCGTTGTTAACCAGTTTGCAGAGTCGAGAGCATCAACAAGAACACGTGTAGCCTCGTTAATGTTTGCCTCTTTAGCTTTAGCAAAAGAATGCTTTTTAATCTCCGGTTCTAGCTTTGCCTTGAAAGCCATAACAGCGTCCAAGACTGCAGGGTCATATCCTCGTCTCCAGTTTGGGCCTGCAGTTTTTCCTACGTATTTTCGATTCGGAAGTTCGCTGTAGATTCTCTCTTGAATTTTTGTGAGAAAATCTCTTGGGTCTTCGTTGCCTTCTGCATCTACTCCAGAGTCATTGTTTAGTTCCTGCCAAGTATACTGCTGAAACTCTGGCGTGTTGACGATGGCGTTGACGTCCTCTCTTCCCTGAAACGTGCCAGCATATTGAACTACCTTTACTGGGACTGCAGGGTGCAGGAAGTTTGGCTTGTTATTATCTTTCAGCCACTTCTCTATTTGAATCTCTTCGTCAGTAACAGCATCAGATTTCAGGATTTCTACCAGTTGATCCATCCCTTCTCTCTCCGCTTTTGCATCAACTCCACTAAAGAAGTTGCCGAGACTTTTGTTAAAACGAGTTAAAGAAGCAGCCCAATTAGGTGGTGTTCCTACTGTTCCTCCTCCTCCAGAGACTAGCGGATATGAAGCGGGTCTACTGGTGTCAACTTGAGGCATCTGCCCTAGTCCTGCTACATCTGGTGTTACTCTTTTTTTAGCTGCCATGTCTCTTAGCTGTCCCTAAACATTCCTCGTTTGCCTTTGAAATCCCCACCAATATCCAGAGCATCTCCAGCAAACCCTAGAACCGCTTGGCCAGCTTGGGCTTGTTGAATTGGCTGGTAGATGCTGGCTAACCTAGAACCTCCTGAAAGTTCAATCCGTTGCATTTCGGTATCAATTTTAGCTGACGCCAGTTGGGCTTCAGTTTGAGAAGCATAAGCTAGCTGACTTTCCCTAGACCAATAGTCATTCACAAGTGCATCAAAGGATGCTCCAGACAGTCCTGCTTCTCCCGCCGAGGTTACTGCCTGCCCTCGCATCAACATCCCCCTACGTTTTAACTCTTGCTCCTCTCCATGCTGACGTCTCTGTATGTCTTGCTTTTGGTTCTGTGCATCGACAGAAGCCATTTGAGTCTCTTGAGCTTGGAAAGCTGCCATCTCCCGCTGTTTCTTTTCTGTAGCTTCAGCCGTGTACTTCTGCTGCTGGTACTGACTAGCGTGACTAGCTGCAGAAATAACAAGCATCGTGCCTAGAACAACAGGGTCACATGCCAATACAACTCCTTCAGGTGAGCTAAATAAAAAGTTTAGGATTTCAGTCATGTTTATACTTTCTAAATAAAATAAATTCTCTTCGTTCTACTCCGTACTTGGGTATTTCTTTAATAAACTCAAAGCCCAACCAGCGCAGCCAGTTAAGATGAACCGTGTTACGTGCGTCAATGACATTCCAAAGTAAGGGGTATGCTTTATGTAATTCATCTAGCCAGAGTCTTGAGTGTCTGATGAAAGCAGTTCCGTTGGTAGTGAGATCGTCAGTTCCGAGCAGCCATACAATTCCGCTTTCGGGATGCTCAGAGTCACGTGTACCAAAGACTCCGCAGGGTCTTCTTGTGGCTCTATGTCGTATAACGTAACACGGGGTTGATGTGGTGATTCCATTTGTAAGCACTCGTTTAGGAGGTGTCCCTGTGGATGCCTTGATCTCAGCCAAGTCGGCTCTACGTAAGTTATCTGCGATGTATTCGGCATCGGAAATTGTGGCGTGTTCAACATCTAGTTTACCAAAGCTCCACTTAACGGCTCCATCTACTTCCTCTTGAAAAGACTCTAGCTTCATAATCTATGCTTAAAAAATCAGCGGGATATGGTGATGTGTTTTTCAAGACCATCCCTAGCCTATCGTTTCTTTCTCGGATAGGAAATAAGAATTTCCCTTCCTGCAATTCAGCCGTGCCTTCTAAGAGGTTCTGTACTGAATCCGTCGTGAATGTATTAGTATTGGTAGTCTGGAACTCTGTTGCTATGTGGGCGTTATGGATTACATCTAAAGTAAAACTCCTTGAGTTAGCATACTGCAGGATACCTCGATGTAGCTGGTATCTGCCTGTCTCTGTAACTTTCTGTGACTTTAAGAAAGGTTGAGAGAACGTGTACTCCATCGTGTAAGGAATACCTATAAAGAACTTCTTGCCTGTAAGGTTAACGGGAAGGTCAAACGTAGTAGCTGTAATGTTAGAGGGCGTCAGAATGGCAGAGTCCTCAGTAACTACTCGATGAGCAGACGTCATGGTGTACGCTGTAGCCGTTGGTAGCGTCACCGTTGTGGTACTTCCACTAACAGAGATGCCGAGGTTATCTATGCGCTGATCTAACAGGACTTCGTAGTCCATGCCTGCAGTCTTTAACTCGTCTTCAAAGACTAAGGATTCTAGGAACATCTCGGAGCCTCTCTTTACGACCATGTAAAGTGTGTTTCCTAAGAAGGAGATGTCAGCAATAAAGTCATTAGTAGTCCCAAACTGGTACTTAAACCAAGCTGCCTGAATCTTCTGGTTCTGCTCATTGACCATGTACTTGTGTACGTACAGAGAAGCAGAAGTAGTGTCATCAGTAATGCAACAGATTACATCTTCATTTGTAGCTGCTGCCAATTTAGTAATGTTACCCTTGATGTACTTAGGTATGTGTCCCGTAGCATCTCCAGATTCGATAAGGTCAGCGTCCGACGATGAGACATTCAGTTGTCCCACTCCGCTATAACCAGTACGAGAAAAGCCGTAAAAGATAGCATCGCCGCTGACAACTGGAGTGGCGTCGGGTATGTTATCAATTTCATTAGAAGGAGTAAGGGTAACATGGCGTACCGATAGGAATGGGTCTGCATCCAGAGTGAACTGAGTTTGATCACTAAAGAGTATTAGACGTTCATTGTAAGGAACTGCACTATGCAATGTGCTTACTTTGTTGGTACTGGCAGCAATATCTATAGGAGCCGAGTCAACCAAAGCAGCTACAGTAGTTCTAAAGAAATTAAAGTATTCTCCAGCTTCGCTAAAGATGATGTTCTCTCCTGACAGAAATCCTAATCTGTTTCTAAATAAGAAGATGTCACTAATAGTGTTTCCAACGAACGAAGGGAACGGATTGGAAATATCATCTCCAGCTTTCCTCTCGTCCCATTGAAGTTGTTTCAGAGTGAACGTCCCATCAGATTCCCTGACCAATCCGACAGGCATTGTAGCAGAGTCCAATAGATACCGTTGCTCGTAGCCTACGCATTCTTGCCAGCGTCCATGCTGTAACGTGGAAAGTTCATTAGGATCATCACCTTCAAAGCGTAAATAATAATCGTCAGCTTCCTCTCTAGCATCTCCTATGACTTTAACTATATGACCGTGACGAGCTACCGCTGGTAAATCGGCTGACTCTCCTACCTCAAAGTATGTAAGAGACAGTCCTCGTCCTCCGAAGTCATCCTCAACTGAAATTTGAAATTGCGCTCTGTCGGGAGCTAGTAATGCAATGGTGTACCCTTGCTGCTGGACTTGCCAGTTTCCTTCATGTTCTCCTAGTATTTTGTTAGACCCTGCAGCGTTAATATCATGGAGATAACCTTGGTTATTGTTTGGCCCTTGGTAGGATAAGCCGAAACATTCTTCTGCTCCTTTAGCCGCTACTGAGCCTGTGTAGTCTACTCCATTTGCACCGGCTGGTGCTTCTGTTAGCGGTCGCCCGTTAGCTTTTAAGGGAGCCGTGTTATCCCACTTACCGCCTGCAATCCTAGCACTACTGGCCAGCATCTCGGCAATCTTTTCTGTACCAGTAGCTACTTGATGTTCATTGCCTGTCCACTTAGGAGTTTTGTACCAGTACTCGCCTGTCTCTATCTTATGAATTGAAGGAGAAGTTGTGTCCGTGCTGTCCCACGATGCTCCTACTAGAGTACGTCCAGCGTGACTAGTGAAATACTTTCTTTCAAACTTTTTGTCTGGTACGGCTGAAGGACTTAGATACCCTGCAGACCTATATTGAGTACTAAACGTAAAGCCTCCTGCAGCTATTGACCAATCCCCACTAATGGATTCGTTGCGACCGAAGCGATATTTGTGACCTTCGTGGTCGTACTCTCTTCCTTCTTTACCGACAATGCATTTGTCAAAGGTATACCCAGCGGCTGCAGTATTATCTCCAGCTACAGTAGGAGTAGTAGAGGTAGCTGTTCCGGTAAGAGTTTTAACTTCCCAATCTGCAGCAAGTTCAGGAGTGTTAGCAAACAGATCAATTAAATCCTGTACTGTAGTTAGCCTGCTTGTGACTTCTGAACTGCTAGCCCAATGGAAATTACCATAAATGGTTAGCTCTTGGCCTGTATAGTGAGCAGCAATTCGTTCGTTATGATAAAAGTAATTGGCAAGTGGAACACCTTTGACTCCAAGGGTTAGTCTAGGTAGGAAATCTTCATAACCATACGATTTTCTTTCTGCTTCTGTTGCATACTGAGGTAATTTGTATTGATTTACACTAGTTTTATAGTGGTTCCAATCCCATGACTGAACAATACGAATTTCTCTGCCGTTGTATTTAGGATCGGTAGATTTACTTTGAATCCTAGCTATCCATTTCTCGTTCTCTAACTCTTTGTTACGACCTTTGATGTCTACATAAGCTACAGTATTGCTTCCCCCATCTGCTACTACTTCAATCGGGCTGGCTGCTGTACCTACTTTAACTTTGTAGCGTTTACCATAGTCAGCAGTCTTAGCTGTTATTATCGCCTCGTACCTTTTTTCATACTTAGTGTCTGACTTAGCGTGAGTCGGAACACTTTTGTTAACAAGGAAAGTGTAGTCAGCTACGGTAACTGCTTTTAAATTCTTATTAGGATCGTTGCCTTCTGTTAAATACTCTAGACCAGAGTCTATGTTTAAAGTCTGTTGCGCTCCGGTAGCATTATCGTAGATGCTGATGCCTCCCGTTTCTCCACGGAAAGTTCCTACGGCTGTATCGGAACCAACAGTTGCGTCGGCTGTTTCTTTAGGCGTCCCACTCTCTTTAAATTGTCTAGGGTTACTGCCTTCATTGTAAGCTGAACTTGAGGTGTCTCCCCATATCGCAACAAACACCCACTTGGGGTTGGAAGAAGTACTGTATGTATCTATAACCGCTCCGGTATTAGGATCGTAAATGTTTGAGTCGAAGAACTCATCTTCTAAATCAGCAATGCTCTCAAGAGTTATGGTACGAGCCGAAGCGTCATGTCCCGTCACTATAGCTCTATGGGTTTTAGATTTGTTACGTCTGTTTCCTAAACGTATTAAAGAACCTAATAATTTAGAAGAGTCCCAGCCTGCAGGAAACGAGTCATCGACGTTCCACCTTAATGTGGCGCACTTATTATGTGAAGTGCTTGGTGAAGGCGTAGCGTCAAGGGCTGTCCAATGGAGATCATTGTCACCTATCTGATTCCAGCCAGCCAGCGTTTCAGTATCTGTCGCGTACCCTAGATTCTGGTCAAGGGTTCTGCCTTTGTTAGGAATACCTAAAAGAAACTTGTTAGCATCCCATGCTTTAACTTCATAGCCTTCGCTGGTGGAGTAAGTGTAGTGGTAATCATAGTTGTCAGGGACACGTAGTTCATACTTCGTAGTCTCTCCCAACATCGTTATAGCTTTCCCAGCTAGGTTATCAATAGTGATGACGTCTCCAGCGGAGAACCCATGATTAGCAGCAAAGGTTATCTCATACACACCATCAACCCATTGCTTGGTAGCCTTCTCACGTACCGATACTATTTTAATTCCATCGACTTGTACTTTACCTATCCGTACTAATGCACCTCCTTTAGTTTTACTTAGGGTAATGTTGAAATTACTTCCTGAAGCTGCGCTGGTCTTTACATAATAAGTTGTGTTGGCTTCAATGCCTTTAGGAAATTGCCCTGACTGTGTAGTCATGGTGAATCGAATGGCTGTATTGACAGCTAATTCTTCCCCGTCGCTTGTGGTAATCTCGACAGTATCTGTACCAACGTCGAAGCCAGCTACAGTTACAGCGGTGTACGGATTAACAACTACGGTGTACTGCTCAGAACTGTCTCGGTTAATCGTGTGTACAAAGGCTTTCCCTGTAGTGTCTGCTTCTACCCTGTTAACAAACTTAGTAGGAGGACGTTTAACGAGACCCTTAATCGGAGACGAGTAAGCGTTGATCTGTTCGGTAGCCTGTGATGGAAACCGTTGAGATTCAGCTTGCTGACTTACGCCTTGGGTAAGCGACGATACTGCGTTTTTGATTAAAGGCATTAGGATTCACTTGTGTACGAGACAGACGCACCAGCTTGACGGTCTACCGTGTAGTTAGACAAAGGACTATTAAAGATACTGTAGTCAGCATTCTCAGATTCTTTATGGATAAGATTTGTACGAGCTTCTTGTTCTTCAAGGGCCAGCATCTGCACTAGCTCCTTATCTCCTACGTATCGTTGAGAGAACACACGTGCAGCTTTAGTGGTGATGTAGCGTCTAGCATACTCTGGAAGAACAGGCTCACCCGTGTTGCTAACTGCAGTATCAAAATTAAACAGAAGCTGATACGTAACGATTGCTTCTAACTTACTGTCAAATTTGTAAGTAGCGTTACGGCGATCATAAAGGAACTTGCCTCTTACAACTGGGTCAATATCTGAATAACGATACTGACTGACGTCGATGTTTAATACATTAGTAGGGACAGCAACTCGATCTGCATACAACAATGATGTACCTGAAGGACTACCGCTTAAAGTTGCTGCCGTGTCTGACGTAATAGTACTTACCGTAAAAGCTGTACCGCCTATAGTTACTTTCTCTCCTTTAATTAAAAAATGTTTCTCTGATCCTGCAGTTGTTATGTTAGCTCCGCTGACTGAAACGGAGATTGATCCTGTACCTTTAGCTAACTCGACATTGTGGAATCTATTGAAGTGCCAGCCTTCGGATTGAACAGCGGTGTCTATCTCTTCTAAAACTTTCTGAGCATCTCCAGCTTCTCCTGCAGAGGACAACTGATTAACACGTGCTTGCCCTATCGAGGACAGCATCTGGTTTACTGCTTCTAACTTTGTAGTTGCCATTAGTTACCTTTCTTTATTATCGCTGCATTCCTATTCATACGCTTATAGATGCCACTTTTTTTCTTCTTCGATTCTCTGTACCCTTCGTGGTTTAGGTACTCTTTGGCAGCAGCTTCCCATTTACCTTCATTCATTAACCGCCTTGTCTTAGGACTGCCTGACAAGTCTCCTCTATATACACCATCTAGAATCGCTCCTTGTAGTTCAGGATTGTACTTATCAAATTTAGGGAAAAGTCTTTTAGATGTTGCGACCTTTCGATCTACATCATAGTTCAACAGCTTCTCCATCTGCTGATCATTGAGGGGTACTTTTCCTCTGCGTACTGCATCATAGTCTACGGACTTACCGAAGAGTTTCTGAAAGACAGCGCGATCACCTTTTTCAAATTTGTGACCAACCCCTACTGTTAAGTGATTCTTAGTATCTAAGTATGAAAACCCATCACGGTTAGGTTTACCCTTACCTTCTTCTTTATAGAGACGAGCCTTGAATGCAGCCTTTGAGGCTGACACTTTAGGCTTACGATAACTCAGCGCGTTTACTACTCGCTGTTTTTCTTGAGAGGTAAGTTCCATACTGAAAGCAATTAGTAAGAAAAAAAGGGGAACCCCCTGCACCCATACGATGGGCTTGCCCGATGGCAGGAGGCTCCCCACGATTATCTATTAAGCAGTTCCTACTTGCTGACCGTCAGACCAGACAACAACAGACTCAGGACGGAGAGGCCCGTGGCCCATGCTGTACTTAGCAACGAACAAGTTACCTTGGCGTTGAATCAAGTACTCAGACTCCATCGTCAAGTCCTGCAGTTTCAAGGTAGCGAAGCCACCCTTCTGGAACACAATTCCTGCGACATCATTGTAGATCATGTCGTAGTTGTTTCCGGTAGCAGTACCCCATGCGTTAGCGTGGTTGTTGATCGTGCCGTGAGGAAGGTGATTGCTTACGAGAAGCGTAATACCAGCCACACGAACAATAGTACCAGCAGCGATAGAACCTTCACCACCGATGTCCTTGTTGATCATGCTAGTGCTAATTACATCAGAGCTAGTAGAGTTGTTAATCAACTCATAGTACATCTTTGGTGTAATAATAGCATACCGATCACTCTTAGGTACGTCCTTGCTGTCTAGCAACTCGGCTGACTTAAAGAGCGCATTACGGATAGCATCAGCAGCCGGATTGTCTCTCAGTTTACCTATATCACCGCCAGTAGCATTAGCCGTGTTTTCATCGTCACGACCAGTAGAACCAGCAGCAGCTTTCGAGTAAACAACAGAACCTTTCTTGGTCTGTCCGTCGATCCAAGCGTCAGCAGGCAACAAACCGAAGTCTGGATTACCATCGCCTTGACCGTCATCGCCTTGTTTAGCACCCGTCTTGACAGCAACCTTGAGTACGTTCTTATCGAACTGATTAGCCAAGGCTTCACCAAGCTGGTGAGTATAAGGTGAGCGAACATCGAAGTGAGAGACAAGCTCATCAATAGAGGCAATGAATGTCGAAGACATCAAGACCTTATCAATGTGAATCAGCACTTCAGTCTGCTTCATGTTGTTGATACCACCGCCTGCATCAGTACCTCCACCGACAGCATTATCAAGGATGTCCGTGCCGGGGGTGTAGTAACCAGCGTTGGCTGTACCAATTACTGGAAACTGTGCAGATTTACCTTTGCTGATCGTGCGGATCGTGTGCAAAGGTTTCATTATATTCTTCTCATCGAAGACCGTCATCACCTCGCCAGCAAACTTCTTTAAGAAGAGTCCTGTGGTGTCGCTATTGAAGTTATTGGAACCTACCCGTCCTTGGTAGCCGCTTCCGAATAATTGAGCAGTACTCGCCATTTCTATTTATCTTTCTTTTTATGTTAAACAACTAAAACAACTATAGCACTCACTATAGTTTCAAACACACAACCTTTCGATTGCGCTCTCGTAGTTGTCTGACGTAGTCAGGCTATTCAGCGTCCTCTTCAGGCAGTTCTAACGGCCCCATTAACCAACCTTCAGGGAGAGTGACTTTGTTTTTAGAAAGTTCCCACTCTGTCCCATTCCAGTAGTACACACGGCCAGTAACGTTTGGCCCAGTACGAACCAAATTGTCACTCGGCTGAATGAAGACTGCTTTTTTTCCACTTGTCAAGCATCCCGTTAACCCAAGCGTCCCGCAACTTACGAGGGACAGCAGGAGCCACCGTTGCCGTAACAGGTTTAGCAGCATCACTCAGCAGGAGTTTCAGTATCTCCTTCAGTATTACTATTAGTATCTCCACCGTTTAGTTTTACTTGAGCATCTAAAGCATGTTTCTTCAGGGTCAGACGAGAGCCGGTGTAACCTAGAGCTACAAGAGTAGCTGTAATTAAACCGACGATCTTGGCAGCAAACTCATTGTCTTCCACCAATCCTGTACTGGCTATAGCACCGACAGCTACTGCCGCCATGCTCATCCAGAACTCTGTACTCTTGTACCCTGCTTTTTTCTCTACTTGTTTCATTTTGGTCTTGGTTTAGGCCGCTTCACTTTCGGCCCTCTTGTGGTGTAGTTCATCCTAAGTTTCCAGATTTAGCTAGTTTTCTTTCTACCATTGCGTGGAATTTAGCATCCCCAGCTTTGTAAAGAGGGTTCTTCATGTCTTGCATCAACTCATAATTAGAGCCGTAGCCCTCATCGTTTGACCCTCGCCCTCCTTGGACAAGTTGAGGTGAGCTATCGGTTCGGCCTCCTGACGCTTGATATTGTGCGTAAAGTCCTTTGATCGCCAGTTTGGCTACGCCGAGATCACCTTGAACTGCTTGGTTGTAAGCGTCTAGATCATCCTGACTCATGTTTTCACCGGCCCAGTTAATCATAGCTTTGTAGGTGTCCTCGCCTCCAGCCAAAGAGTACATCTCATTTACTTGCTGGGTTCTGGCTAGCTCTCGTCCTTGAATGAAGCTGTCTACAAGGTCTCTTGAAATCCCTTTTTTCTCTAACGTTTGGTAGGTCTCATCACCAAGCCCCCCGTTTTTATCATACTCCTCTTGGTACTGATCAAAATCTGATTCTGTAAGGAGTCCTTTTTCTTCGGCGTCCCTTGAAGATAACTTCCGCTCAAGTTCTCCGTAGGCTTTGGCAAGGTCTTCGGGGTTCCCGAATTTATCTGGAAGCCACTCTGGTCTGTCTGTCGCTTGCTCCTCCTGTTGGAGTTCTGAGGTTTCTTCTGTCGGATTCTCCATTTGGGGATCATCTGCAGGCATTTCTTCGGTCATGTTTACTCTCTCCATTAGTCTTTATGCTTTGGATCATACCTATACCAAGGCCAATCCTCTTTGTTGGTTTCTTTCTTTTTCTTTTGTTTAGTACAGTTTCCTGTACATGTGTCCTCAAAGCAGTCTTTGTTGGTACACATTACATTTGAGCAGCAGCAGCAGCCATTGCTTGTAGTTTTTCAGGGTCTTCTTGAGCCATCTTACCAGCGGCGTTAGCCACATTCGGAGCTACTTGTTGAGCCATTGCTTGTTGAGCCATCTGTTGCTGTTCCATTGCTATTTCTTCTTCAGTCCTGACTAGACCCTCAACATCAATACCCAACGAAGTTGCCCTTCGTTTCAGGTAATCACTCATGTTTACATAGGTAGCAAACTGATCACCCAAAAGCTGACTGGCTCCCGATATGAAGCTGTCCAACTTATTGAGATCGTGGCCTCGTCCAAGAGCTTCCAACCCAGTAACTATGGTTGGTTTAACTATTTTCTTAGGCAACTTAGGTAGCCTGCCAGCTTTTTCCATCCTATCCATCAGCCGATTGACCAACGGTAGTTGAAATTCTTGAGATAAGATTGAGTACACTCCACCCAGTACGTCTTCCAACTCTTGTGCCATGTACCGGATTTCTTCTGCAGTCACACGTTCTCCTTGGCGTTGGATAGAAGTGTTCATTAAGAAGGCGAAACCTAATCTCTCCTTTATTTGAGCTATTGTTTCTTGAGCCACTCGGAAGTCGGCAAATTTCTCCATTTGCAGACACGTGACATCTTGGGCATTACCTTGAACAATAGCACCATTAGGAGAATTAGCCAGAATGCGTGGGCGTGTGGTTCCATTTGGATTACATAAGAATAATACTTTAGCAGCAGCGGCTGAACCTTGAACAATAGCTTGGGTCAGACCTTCCAAAGATTGGAGATCACCCATGTATTCTTCAATGAAACCCCTGCCATAGTCTTCGTTCTCGATACGGGTATACCGGAGAGGCATCCACGGATTCCGGTCTAATGGATACGACCCCTCTGCCTCCGGTATGTTGATGTCGGCAACCTCCTGACGAACCATCCATTTCCCCTTATCTCGATAAATCCCTGTATAAACATCTACTGACTTCTGGCCATGCGTGTTACTGACTTGAGCATCGCCTTCTTCTTCCAGCCTCATTCTTACATTGGCAGGCAGAACGTCAGGATCAATAGATTCTTTAACGATAATAGATTGAACGTTACCCATTGGGTCACGCTTACAAGTAAATCTATCTAAGTTAAATATCCTCAGACCGCCTTTGTCTGGTACATAAAGTAAGACATTTCCTGCAACAATCAGTTGCTTGAGGGCTTCAAAGACTCCGACACGTATAGCCGAAGTTTCTACTTCACTCTGTACAGCCCTCTCCATCTCGGCCAAGGCTTTCTCTAGTTCAGTCTGTAGTCCCTCTTCTGCAGCCCCTCCGCTTTCTTTTTCAAACTCAAATTTATCTATAATTAAACGGAAAAACGGTGAGTTTGGCGGGAGTAATGCCAGTAAAAGTTTAGATGAAAGATTGTTTACACCTCTCGCTCCGATTCCTTGGTGCGGAGTATGGTACTCAGTAGCAGGGGAATTGCCGTCAGGAGGAACAAGATAAGGTATAGTAAGATCAGCAGCATCCCTAGCCCTACGTAGAAAAGGGTCGCGACGTTGTTCGCAAGCTGCGTAGTACGATTTGAGAGTACCGACGTCCATTTTATGTGTAAGTGCCTCCTCGTCCTCCCGTGTTTATCCCAGCAGGAGACTCGGCTCGATCAATAACTAAACCCCTACGAGTTTGACCCCGTTTCTGTCCTTTTTTCTTAGTAGCAGGCTGTCCTTTATCTACTTTTGCCAACACATTAGGTTGTGCAGGAGGTAAGACAGCCTTGGGAGGGGCTTGCGAAATCTGTTTAGGTCTTTTAGCGAGGCACATTTTTTAGTTCTTCGTTTATACTTTCCAATGCTTTTACAACTGATATTTGACCCTGCTTAAACATTATCTCATCTAGAGACTCCGTTCTCGGAGGCATCTTATCGGGATATACCTCCCGAAGCCAGAGGATGAGGTCATCAGTTACCGTTGGCAACTTCTCGTTAACAGAATTTAGAGGAAGGTCAAGCGGCATTTTTGGACATTTTTAGGGTTGTTAACATATTACGTACAGAATCGTGTAGTTCTTGCTCTGTTCCATCGTTGTTCAAAACGTAATCAAAGTCAGAGTAATCGTCCATCTGGTTTTCCGTTGGATGAGGATCGGTTACTGCATCTTGCACGTTAGAGTAGCTCATGTATCGACGTTCAATTCGTATTAGTTTCCCTCCCTTACTTCGTATGAAGTCAGCTTCATTAGGAAAACGAACGTCAGTAACAAATAGATTTTTATAGTTACCTTTAGCTTTCTCTAAAGCGTTGTCCATCTTCTCGATCCAGTAGTCAGTACCACAAAAGTGCCTACGGAAATCTGTACCCCACACTTGGAGGAGGCTACGGAACTCTTGTTTGTGTTCTTCGATGAAGTCTACTCTGTATCCTGTTGCTTCACTTACTTCCTGCTTTAGCGGGTCAGCAAATGCGATTCGCCCTACCGGCGATTCTAATAGTTCTGAAGCTATTTGGTATACTGTATCTTTACCTGACTGCTTCTTTCCTGCTAGGCCAATGATGTTCATGTCGGTGTCCATTGTTTTATTTTTCTAGTCCGAAGACTGTAGTTTTCTACTCTAAGTATCCTAGCAAGCCGCGCTTGTTGTAAGGCGTCTTCTTCGGATAAATCGTGTGCTTCATAACATTTCACAACAGCTTCCCATGACGGGTCAGCATCTAGTATTCGTTGCGCTCTGGTAGGGCCAACCGTAGGACATCCTTTGTATCCATCAGTCGAGTCTCCCACTAGGGTTTGAAGTAAATGGTTATAGTCAGCAGCTTCTTTGCTGATCTTTTGCACTCCCAACTCAGGGGTGTTCCAGTTCCATAGCTCGCACGGGATAGTCTTCATGTCCTTGTCGATGGACACAATTATTTTAGTAGCTCCCGCATGGTACATAGGGTCTGTCGCCCATATCCCTAACAGATCATCTGCTTCTAGATCATCATGCACTTGGGCTTTCCACGTGTGGTATAGTTCTTCTCTCAAGCAAGGCAGACCTATGGGCTTCCTCGTTTTCTTTCGGCTGTTCTTGTAGGTCTCGTCAACCTTGTGTCTGAAGTTAGTCTTTGAAGAGAGTGCAACTTCAATCTTGTCAGCATTCAAGGCAGCAGCTATTCGCTCCACCTCTAAATTCATTATTGCTTTAGCTTTGCGGGTATCGGTATGCAACGTCCAGACGTCATCACCCCAATCCGTAGCCACTTCAGAACCACTTGCATGTTTGTAGGCGATTATATCACCGTCTATTAGTAAGACTCTCATCGTGTAAATTGTTTATGGAACCACTCAAATAATTTAGGGTTGTCTCCCCACACGGTAGACAGTCCCGTCTCTAACCGTTGGGTAGTTTCTTCTTCGGAGGTGGAGTCAGTCACTCCCATTGCAAAGTTAATAGCGTGGATTAACTCATGTAGTAAGGTCGTTGCGATCACCTTACTGGGATAACCTTTAGTCAGTTGGATGATACATTTGTCAGGGTCACACGCACCGTGATTATCCGACGAGGCTACCCACTCTATCTTATACGTTTGGTTTAAGATTTTAATTTTAGTGGGTCGTCTGTAGTACCTTGTAGTTTTCTTTGTACTCATCGTATCTACTTGGTTTCCCTACAGGGATAGCAAGCATGTGTGTTTTCTTTGCTACTGTCCAAGGTATGAAATAGACTGAATCTTCTGGAACAATATAGACAACTAGAATAGTCCAGTTGCCAATACCTTGGCCGCTCGCTTTAACTCTGTAGTATTTTCTAGGAGGTCTCCCTTTTCTGTTAGGTATACTTTGAACACTAGCAGTAGCTCTTACTTGTAATCTATTTAGAATACCATCGTTCGCATCTACAATTAAATCATATCCTGAATCAATAGAAGGTGTAGATACAGCGAAGCCTTTAGCTAATAACCTCGCTTGGATTAGATGTTCGACAGCCACTCCGGTTTGTTCAAATCTAGTGTGTTTCAGCCCAGTTTCGTCCAATCCTAGCTTCGCCGTCGAGAGGGCATTTGAAACCCAGTTGTTCTCCCGCATGTCGGATACTTCCGACTGCCTTCTCAGCCACCATTCCAGCCAGATCGGGTCTGACTTCGGTCTGAAACTCATCGTGTACGTGCGCCACCAATCCCCAATCTTTCCCATATTCTAGTCCTTCTTTTGTTAGGGTATCGTACAGTATAACAGTCGCCTGCTTCATTATAACAGCACCGGCTGACTGCAGCAGCGTGTTCAATGCCGCATGTTCAGAGCGTATAAATAAATGTCTACCATCTAACCCTTTCAAGAAGTCTCTAGACTGTAAGGTGTTAGCAATGCAAGACTTTAATTGTCCTAAAGCTGGTAAACTATTCAGGAATGTTTCTTTAATTTTCTTCCCAGCGGCACGGCCCTTGTTAATGACTTCTCCAATCTTCTCGTCTCCTGCTCCATAGAGGAAGGCATAAATAAACGTCTTCGCAGCGTCCCTAGTCGGAAGGCCAGCCGCTTTCTGATTCTCCACATGTATATCACTTTGCAGCAACTTCTTCGTATAGTCTCCATCATCATAAGCATGTAAGTAATGAGCGAGGCAACGTAACTCCAAGCCACTTGCATCGCAGCCAACAAGGCTATACCCATCAGATGCTTTGAAAAGACTTCTACACTCCTCACCATACGGTGATCCGACACGTGGAACTTGGGCCACATTAGGATTAGAGTGAGTACAACGTCCAGTTACAGCACCATTAGGATTAACTCTGCCATAAAGTCTCCCGTTATTTTCCAGCTTCATCCACGCTTGTTGCCCTTCGGCAAGCTGGCCCATTCGTTTAATCAATAGTAAGTATTCATTAAGCAGTACCGTTGCTCCCCCATCGTTCGCCAGCTTGATCTTGGTGAGGATGGTCTCATCCACCTTGGGTTTGCCTTGCTCTGTAAACTCCTTCGGCTTCCATCCTAATCGCTGCAGGCGGTCAGCTATGTGATCACGACTAGCGGGATTGAATGGAATCTCCTTAGTTTTTAGTGGGCCTTTGACAACATTCTTTGCCTTGAACCCAGCCGCAATCGCAGCCTTCTTAGTTTCAAATAAAGTTTCCTCTCCTAACCACATGTGAGACTTCATCTCCACAACGTCAGGGGGAAACAACTCATCTAGCTTTTCGTTAAGCTCAAGTTTCCTGCATGATAAGTTGGCATAAAGTTCACGCGCCTTTGGTATGTCGAAGCTGAACCCTTGCTGCTCCATGCGAGACATGCACGTAGCGAACTCATGCTCTAGCTCGATGCACTTCTCGTCCCATCCCTTGCCAATCAACTCATGGTACAGGCGGTAGGTCACTTCGGTATCCTGAATACAATAGACCAGCATCCCCTCCGAGTAGTGGTCGTACCCGTGTTCCTCGATGTAAGTTCCCTTGTGGCAATCCAAACGATGGCCCCAAGCCTTGAGCGAGTGTGATCCTACCATCTTCGATGGGATGTACTCGGCCTTGAGGTTCTTCAGCTTGTCTGTTTCCCCTAGATTAGTGTGCATCAACCGAGAGAGGACTAGCGTGTCCGTAGCCTTGGGTAGCTTCTCGTTCTTGTCGATGTAACCAAGCTCAACTAAAGCAGGGATGTCGTAGTTAATGATGTTGTGACCTATGATTTCATCGGCACTCAAGAGGTACTCAACTCCTCGTACACCTTCTTCAGGCCCGAATGTTTTTACATCTCCAGTATCAGCATCTCTACACACAATACACCACAACTCGGAGACACAATCGAGTAGACCGTTAGTTTCTATATCAAAAATTAGTCGCCTCATCGTTGCCTCCTTCCTCAATCATGCCGTTCAACTGGTCTAAATACATTGTTTGCGTCAGTCTAAGTAAGTCTGAAGTGGTTCGCTTAGACATTATATGGATTGCCAAGGCAATGGTGTCGCTGTTACTGCAGTTCAACCGTTTAGATATATCTTTTATATCTTGCTTGGTTTCTTGATAAGTGCGGAAGGTTATCAACGCTGTCTTGTGCTTCTCCTTAAAAATCCCGATTTTCATCGTCGCCTCCTTCCTCTGGTACGTTCAACGCTTCGCTCAACCGTCCTGTCTCTTCATCAAACTCAAGGGTAGAAGCCACTCCGTTCTTACCGCACCATCGGTTCTTCAACACTCGGATGGTAGTCAGTTTAGAGGTAGCAGAATCCTGCTGGTCACGCTCCAGACCAATGACCATGTCACTCAGTTGTGCGATACCAGCGGAGCCTCGGAGTTGAGCTAAAGAAGTCCTTGCTCCCTCCTCATGTCCCTTCCCATCGGGTCTCTTCAGATGACTGACCAAGACGAGGGCGAACCTCAGTTCCTCAACAAGGCTCCTCAACTTGGTCATGGTGTTGTCAATCATGCGGCGTTCATCACCGCCCTCCAATCCAGAGACCACGATGGAAAGGTGATCCAAGAAAATTATTTTGCTTCCTACTCCGGTTACTAAATACCTTATTTTTGATAAGAGATTAGTCTCTCCTACTGAACCCCAATGGTCGTAGGTGAAGTAGTTGCCGCTGCCTACAGTAGCATCAAAGGCTTTGCGCTTATCCTCTTCGCTGACTTCCAGAGGATTCAGGTAGAGTTGTGTGTTTAGATGCAGGCCCATGATCCCCAAGGCAGTTCGCTTGGTTGACTCTTCCAATGCAATGTAACCTACCTTCTCGTTAGCCATCAGTAGGCTGTAGGCCATCTCTTTGCAGACTGCACTCTTACCAATACCAGAACCGGCACACATGGTAACGATCTCGCCTTCCCGTAGGCCCATCGTCATCTCGTTGAGAGTAGGCCAAGGATACATGTGGGCTATACAGTCTTCAGTCTTGTTGATGGTCTCCCACATGTCCTCACCGCTGACAATACCGTCAGGTCTCCAAGGCGGTGCGTTCCATATAAGTGAGATGACTTCTTTGCCTCGGCGTTCGACAACCATCTCGTTGGCGTCCTTCAGGGGTAGGGTAGCGATACGTGCCTTACCTACAGACAGAACTTGAGCGCAACTTTCGGCTGCTTTCTTTCCTACTTCATCCGAGTCAAACATGATGATCACGGTGTCGAAGGACTCAAGATATTCTAGGTTATCTTTGAAGGCTTTGGCTGCTCCCGCTGCACCGTTGGGTACAGAGACAACCGGCCATTTGTTATCTTGAAGTTGAGAGACAGACATCGCGTCGATCTCTCCTTCAGTCACGACAATTTGTTTACTGTTAGCTCCACGCTGGAATAGCCATGAGCCATACAATGGCAACTTGCCCTTCCCAATCTGTAAAAAATTTTTGTCCTGAAATCTGACCTTACTTACTGTCCCACTTTCGAGACGGTAGTTGGCCACTTGTACTGGCCTCCCTTGGTATTCACCAATTTGGTAGTTCCAGAACTTACATGTCTTTTCAGAGATGCCTCTAGAGGTGAGGCCGCTGAATGATAGTTCTGACAGGCCATCGTGTGAGGCTGTCGGTGTAGCAGCGGGGATCGCTACAGCATCTGGTTTCTCGTAGTTATCGAAGTAGGCTCCACAACTAAAACAGTTTCCATGTCCATCGTCGTAGATGCCAACGGCATCGCTAGAGCCACACTTGGGGCATGGCCCGTGCTTAATAAAATTAGATTCTTTTTGTTTTTCGGTAGTCACTTTGTATCTCGTCTATTGTTCCATCAAAATCAATACTGCTAAGTATCTCACGTTCATTTCGGGTCAACCTCATCCATTGAAGTTTTCCTGCACTCCCTTCCAAGGTATCCAAGTCATCTATAACCACTAAAGCCTTCTTGCCTGTCCCACTTTCGGTGAGAAGGGCGTGAGTCGCTTTGTGAGGTCTTATGAGAACCATTTTTTAGGTACTTTCTTTCCGCACCATTGGAAGCCGTGCTTGTCGCACCACTCCGCATAGGTGGTTTTGGATCGCTTGGATAGTCTTCCGTTAGGATTTTGAAAGGCGAAGCGAAGGTCGATGTCAGGATGCTGATCCCTAATTAACAGATGCTTCTTCCGATCAACTGGCAGGAAACGGCCTTTGGTTTCGATAAAGTATCTCTCGTCGATATAGAAGTCAGGGAGATAATAATGCTCCTTAACATACGGTATCCTGAGAGGCTCATAGGAATATGGGACGCCCATTGCGTCTAACAGACGCCCCATATCCCTTTCGAGTTTACTTTTGTAAACCGGAGCCATTGCTGATTCGCTGGCTTCTAAGGTTGACTACCGAATAAACCTCAGAAGTTCGCTGCATCAGCAACGTTCTTCTCCATACCCTGTACTGGCGTTTCAGTTACAGGAGCTTTCGGTGTCTCTGGTGCAGCGAAGCCCTCTTCGACGGTGAACCCGCCTCCATCGCCACCCCATGCCACCAAATCTAGTACTTGTACTCCAACCAAGCGGAAGGCAATTCCCGTGCCTGCTGATATGGAGTAAGGTGAAGCTGAAAAGTTAACCTTAACGGTTGAACCTGAACCGACTCTGCTCTCCTCGGTTAGAGGTTGCAGTTGTGCGTCAACAACGAAGGGGCGTTGAATGACTTGCTTTCCGTCACGGCCTTTGAACGAAGGGTTCATCTTGAACTTGAAATCTAAGACTTCGTTACCTTCCTCATCGTGGGCTTCTTTAATGGGAAGCGGAATTAACTTACTAGGTCGCTTACCAGTAGTTGCCTCCAAGCCGTTAAGAAACTTGTCGAGCATGTCCTTGATTTGAGAACGGAGTTGCTCGCCAGCTTCGCCTGACATACGGAGCGTAACTGAATATACGCCTTCGGTTGAAAACTTTGTGTCGGGGGTGAATAACCAAGGGTACATAGCGATACCCTTGCCGGTAGTCATTTTGATTGGTTTCATCTCTCTAAAGGGACGCCTTGAGATGGTCGTAATTGGTCGATCTCGCGACGTCAGGATGCAGCATACCACATTCTTTTTGGCATGTCAACACCTAAAGTGGTCTCCATAGCATTTTTTATTGCATCAACACATTTCACGCAATCTTTTGGGGGTATTCCATAGCAATCATGGAGGGTTACAATCTGTTCCCACTCGTTATCGGCCAGTACCGAATGGAGAACAGCGGAGTCGTATGTATGGACTAGGTTGGCAGGCAGGGCTTGGGTTGCAGCACGTTTGTTGAACTCCGTTGTAGGCACACGTATCTTGGCGTCTACCTTCTCGTTGTTGACTGTAGTTACTAACCTAACTTTGTTGTGTTTTTTGTAGTCGTTGCTGATCACGAATCCGCTTGGCGATTCCAATGATAGTGGCTCGTCAGTCTGCATCTCACGTGCATGTTTGAGGAACTTTGTTGGGGTAGACGAAACGTCATCCAACGCCTCCTGAAAGCGTTGCCGTAGGTTGTTGGCTTCTTTGTAGAAGTCCTTCCCAAAGGCATCTGAATGTTGCTCGACGTACCAGCTTTTGATCACTTGTTCTAACCCAAAGTTACTGCCTCCATACATGTAAGATACTGTTAAACCTTTGATTAACTTTCGGTCTATCTGTAGTCCCAGCCATCGGTGATCTTCGGGCCTTGTCGATTCGCCTAAAAATTTTTTCAGTTTTTCGAGGACGGTTACATAGAAATCTGTAGGCTTGGAGGCATCCGACAGATTAGTGAGTTTCATCAAATGTTTATCCTCGAAAAGGCAGGCTACTATTTGAAGGCCCGAAGCATGGTGATCCAAACGTACTGGCAGACTTGATCTAAAGGTATGCCGGTTGGTGATCCATTGGCTGAACTCAAAGCACCATGCTAGATATGGATAAGGTGATGCAGCCTCCAGCCATCCTTGGTTACTCAAGGGATCGTTGGCTATCGCTTTGTGCTGCCTTTCATTTTTCAATGCCCATTGCTGACGATCTTCTAGGCTACCTTTGATTCCGAATGAGTTTGCCCCGCCAACAAGGAACCAATCTTCACAACTTCTTACGCTCGTTGGTGTTGCGAACTGCAGTAGCCCTCTAGCTAGGTCTGTCCCTTGAGGGTTGAGGTACTTCGGGGCGTAGTAGAGTCGGCCTCGGAAGTCAGCCTGAACTGGCATGTAGATTTCTTTCTCGGAGAAACGGCCTGCAAGTGATAGTAGGTTGTCCGTGAGGATCGTTTCGTGCAACGTCTTCCTCCTCTCTTCATATCTTTTGGCTTGACATCTACGATACCCTCTGGTATCATTGGTTTCACCAAAGGCAGCTACCCTACTGTCTACTTCCTCTAGTAATCTACTTCTTCTACGAAACATCTCTCTACTGACCCCCAAGACTAAAGGGTTAACCCTATGGGAAGTCTTTTGTAACGTATTGGCAGCGTTGAGGGCTTTTGTGTAATCAGTAGAAGTAGAAGTCTTTCGTATTCCTTTAATGAAAGACCAGTTAACATCTGGAGGAAACTGGTATCCTCCGTTATCAGAGTTAGTCCACTTTCTAGGTTCTACTTCTACTGGAAGATAAAATGGATTTAGAAGTTCACCTCTTTTGTTTATGTGGTCTATTAACTTTAGAGCATGTTTTGTCGGTACAACTATGTAGTGCCATTTGATTCTATTTACTTTCTGCTTCTCAAAGTCTATTAACCCAGTAACTTGTTTAAATAATTGGAGTACAGCTAGACCTACTTTAACTGTAGATTCTAAAGATAAATCTAATCTCCAGTTTCTACCGAAGTGACGATCAGCTTGTCTACATAGGTAAATCCGCTTGAATTTGTAAGCTACTCTTTTGTTCTTCCCATGCTGCATCTTCTTCCACAATTTTGGATGAGATACTTTCAGATGGATGAAGTTTATTTCGTCTACTAACTTGTGACCGACAGTAGAAGCTAAGGTTGTCTTTCGTACTGGAGTGCTGAGTGAGTCGAGTACTGTAGTACTAACTATGTGAGCTACTAGCAGGGGCTTTAGAGCTTTTAGTCGCTGCCATTCTGCTCCGAAACGTTTGGGGCTATGAGACTTAGTCGAGACTAACTTTTCTACGTGTTCCGCAAGGGTATCTAAAGTTTGTTTGTAGGCGTATCTCCCATATAAGGTTTGGGATTCCCGTTTCTTGGAGACAGCTTTTCTGGTGCGGCGGCGGTAGTTTTTGATTCCCTCTGTTAGACTAGGTTCCATAGAAAAACCGTATCTGCGCGGAGAGAGCAGGAGACAACTGAGCGACCATTCTCAGATGTTCCCTTGGAACACGCAGATACGGCAGATTATTTGTTTCTACTTCTGTTATATTTTCTGGAAGTTACTGCCAGATTCTTACCTGAAGTATTCCGAGGGTTGCGATCCTTGTGGTGTACGTCTTTGCCTGCTACTGCAGCTTTGCCTCTAGACTTAACTACTTTAGCTCTACTCTTATTGCGAGCAGCACGGCGTTTGATTTGTTCTGGCTTGCCGTGGTACTTGTATTCTTTTTTGTAATCACGTGCCACAAACGGAGGAAATCATTTGAGTTGACTCTATGCAAGTCCTTTTGATGGGGGAGCCAACAATGATAGTAGTCTGTAGTTAGTGGTGAGTAGTGGGTGGTTGGTGGTAAGTAGAAGTAGTGATTACATAAAAATAGCCAGTAGGCGGCTATGAGAGGGTAATACAACAAACCTCACGGACTTCTTAATAGTCCGACTACCTACTGGCTAACCCTTTTTT
>CEOU01033392.1_pt1 | contig 33576 bp, 54 predicted proteins | sample 530731 | NCBI WGS metagenome assembly CEOU01 (sample SAMEA2620894, study PRJEB7988) | marine metagenome | isolation source: saline water (ENVO:00002010), including
AAGTCACAAACAAATCAATTGAAGAAGGAGTTGCAGTATTATCTGCACTAGCAGATCGTGGTGTCAAAGGGGCTGAAGCTGGCGAAAAATTAAATCAAATTTTAAGAGATATACCTAGAGCTACCGCAAAGAATAGCGAAGAATTCGCAAAACTAGGTTTGAATATGTTTGATACTGAGGGCAATATGAAAAACGTTGCGGATATTGTTGAAGAACTAGATCGTGTTCTTGGACCAATGTCTGATGAATTAAAAGCTTCTACTTTAGACCAACTTGGATTAAACAGAGGTGTTGCAGACGCCGTAAAGATTTTAAGTGGTGCTGGTGATGAAATAAGAGCTTATGAAAAAGATCTTCTTGATGCTGGAGGAACAACAGACCAAGTCGCAAATAAACAAATGGATTCTCTAGGAGCACAATTAGATCTTATGAAAAATAGTTTTATGGAATTAGGTATAAGAATAGGATCTTTAGTCGCAGAGCCATTAACTAAATTAATAAAAGGTACGACAAATATTATTAATAGAATAGCTGACGCTGTTGAAGGATTTAAAAAGTTCAAAGAAGAAAACCAAAAGCTTTTCAACGTTATGTCGGATCTTCTCAAGCCATTTGGTTTGGTAGGTGGGCTATTCAAAATTTTCAAAAAAGATACTGAAGATGTTGCTGACGCTTTAGGCGATCTTGCTATGCAGTCGGAAAAAACTGCTGAAGAAATGGCTTTCGCAGAAGCAGTTGCAAGAGATATGGCTAATAATATACACGAACTAGATAGAGAAACTAGCACTTATCAAAAGACAGTAGAAGAAACCACAGATGAAGTTAAGGAATTAACAGAAGAAGAAATTAAGAAAGCAAAAGCGATGCAAGACAAAGCCCTACCGGCATTGAATAAAGTTATGAGTGCTTATAACAAATTAATGGATATTCAAAAAGAACAACAAGATTTATTAGCAGACGTTGGCGATGCAGAGGCAGACGTGACAGAAGCTCAAAACGAACTAGAAAAAGCTCAACAAGATGCTGAAAAGGCAGAGCAAAAAATGATAGACGCTAGAGAAGAAGCTTCTAAAGTCACATTAAAAGAAAAACTTGCAATTGCACAATTAAATGCCGAGATCCAAAGATTAGAAGATACTGAAGAAAAGACAACAGTCACAGAGTTAAGACTTGCAATAGCTAAAGAAAAACTTATTGAATTAGAAAACGCTAAGACCGGAGCTACTGCTGAAAGCACTAGAGCAGAACAAGAATACGAAAGAGCTTTACAACAAGTTGAAAAAGCTGAGGAAAATTTAACTAAGACACAAGATCTATTAACAGAAGCACAAAAAGAATATAACGATGCTATCGCTGAAACACCAGAGAATTTATTAGAGATAGCTCTTGCTAAGAAAGAACTAGATGACGCTATTGCAAATGTCGAAAGTCTTGGAGTATTTGAAGAAGCCCTTAAACAATTAGTAGGTAATGCTGGTGGCGAATTAGCAAATCTACAAAGCTTCTTTGAAAATTTATTTAGCGGTGGTAATATTCCAAGCTTTACAGGAGGAGGTTTTACACCTACCGGAAACGGCAACAAGACTAATGATTCATCAACTAATGGTAGTGATGATACAGCAAAAGTTGTCACTTTGACTGCTGAAGAAATTGCAAGACAAAAAATATTAGATGACAGTAGGTTTACCGGTGGTTCAAGAAGCGGATCTGGTGTGACAACAATTCTAAACTTACAAAATGAATTTAATATACAAAATAATGATCCAGAAGCAACTGCACAAGCAATAATACGAGCACAAAAGAACGGCGTAAAGGTTATTTTGTAATGAGTGTAGCGTTTGATACAAATGTCACACTTACAGTAGAAATTGCTTTCGATAGCAACCCTTTAGACACAAGTCCAAGTTTTACAGACATTTCTGCTTTTGTAAGAAGTTTTGATATTAAAAGAGGTAGAAATAACGAGCTTGGGCAATTTCCGGCTGGACAATGCACAATTTTATTATCAAATGCTGATAATAGGTTTAATCCAACTAACACTTCAAGCCCTTATTATGATAGCTCTGCTGGTAAAACTAAGATCCAACCACTTAAAAGATTAAGAGTCAAAGCTGTTTACGATTCAACTAATTATACTTTATTTGAAGGTTATTTAGATACTATTCCAGTGCAATATCCGGACAATGGAAGCGATTCGACAGTACAAATTTCTGCAACAGACGCATTTAGATTATTTCAACAAAGCACAATACAGGGTAGGGGATTTCGTGTAGGGTTAAGTGGATTTTCAGAAGTGGGACTCAGCACAAGGTTAGGTATGACTTTTACTAATGAATTATCCTCTGCAAGAGTGACAAAGATACTTGACGCTTTTGGCTTTCCTAGTGACCGCCGTGATGTGCAAACCGGTACATTACAAGTCGGAACGCAGTCTATTACTGATAATGTATTAACGGCTTTACAAGAGTGTGAAACTGCAGAAAATGCACAATTCTTTATATCTTCTGACGGCAAAGCTACTTTTAGAAATAGAGATTACAGACTATCAAATACTAAAGCTATCAATGTTCAAGCCACTTTCAGTAATGACGGATCTAATTTACCTTATGTAGATGTAGGATTATCTTTTGATGACCAAGAAATAGTAAATATTTACGAGTGGACAAGAGAGGGCGGAACAACACAATACATAGCTGACACAGATAGCGTTTTAAATTATGGAGCTTTTGATAATACCACTACAACAATAAATATTTCAGATACAGATGTCGCTTCTTTGATTTCACAGAAAGTTGCTGAAACATCACAACCAATTGTAAGGTTTAATAATTTAGTAGTTAATCCTAGAGAAAATACGCTATTATGGACACAAGCACTAGGTCGTGATTTTGGCGACAGAATTAAAGTAAAAGTTGTTAATCCAGACGGATCTAGTCTTGAAGATGAATTATTAATAGAAAGCATACAGCACAGTGTCACTGCTTCCTCGCAAAGTTGGAGATGGTCTGCTACACTAAGCCCAGCGGGATCTTCCGCTTGGATCTTGGGACAAGCCAAGTTAGGCGAGGGAACGAGATTCGCTTATGCTTAAAGGAGTTATATAAAATGGCTGGAGCCGGTTTTAAAGTTTATGCAACAGGAGATCTGATAACTGCTTCAGATTTCAATACATTTATACAAGAGCAAGTTATTACTGTATTCGCTAATAGCACAGCTCGTGATTCTGCAATTAGCTCTCCAAGTGAGGGTATGTTTTCATTCCTTAAGGATTCAAATACATTAGTATTTTATGACGGATCTAGTTGGGTATCATTTATTGGCGAGGGCGACATTACCGGAGTGACAATAACAACTTCATCTACATCTGGATTATCTGGTGGTGCGACAGCAACTTCCGGAGCTTTTTCTTCAACTTTGGTAATAGCACCAGCACAAGCAACTGCTGGAACAGTGACAACAAGCGACATTATTTTATTTGGTGACGCTGATGATAGTAATAATTTAAAGAGAACGACAGTCGCTGATATTAATAATTTAGTTGGAGGCGTTTCTCTTGGATTGGTGTTAGCGTTAAGCTAAGAAAGGATAAATTATGGCTGATACTTTACATAGCGTTTCGGGACTATTAACAACTAGCTCTGCTGATATTATTGATGCAGTACCAAGTTCAACAACCGAAACTGTAATTGGAATCTTGCTTTCAAACGTTAGTTCTAGTTCTGCCGATGTGACTGTTGATTTAAGTGTCACTAAGTCTGGCGGAACTTTACGACATATTCTTAATAATGTGTCATTACCATTTGGAACGACAATTGAGATCCAAACTAAAATTACATTGGAAACAGGCGATAAGTTGCAGGGTTTATGCTCTGCTTCTTCAAGTGCAGAGTTTAACGTATCTTTCTTGCGACAAACCTAAAGGAGTAATTTATGGCTTACTTTGGGACGCAACCAAATAATGTAAAAAACAATATAGGCTTATATACGCCTAATGAAATATTACGACTTACAAAAGAAGGAAGTTGGAGTGGATCTCTTGAGTTTATTGCTGAATCAACAGCTAGTTCTAGCACAATAGATTTTGTTGATAAATTTTCTGATTATAAAACACATTTTATTCAATTAATTGATTGTGTACCAACCACTCAAACTGAGTTTGGAATTAAATTTTCAAATGATAGTGGAAGCTCTTATGAAACTTCGAGCTATGCGTTTACTAATTTTAGAGTTTATGCAAACAACAGTTCAGGCGAAAGAAAAAGTAATTCACAAAGCTCAATTAGGTTAGGTGGTGACGTTTTATCCAGCTCTGAATTTAATTGTAATTTTTATGTTTACAATGCAAATGTTTCATCAATGTACACTTTAATTTCATCACAATGCACTTTCTTACAGGGAACTATTTATGCACAAGAGTTTGGCGGTGGATCTTACGGACAAGCAGAAATTGTTAACGGAATAAGAATTGGAGAGGGTACTGGAGCTACTGCTTTTACAAGTGGAACTGCAAGATTATTTGGAGTAAAAGAATTATGAGTAGCAGTTTGAGATTAATTAACGAAACCACAGTAAGCAGTACAGTATCTAGTGTAAGTGTTGAGAACGTTTTTAGTGCTGACTTTGATATTTATATGGTGCATTGGGGAAATGCAACTTCTGACGTTAATTCTATTGATATGCAATTAAGGTATATAAATTCAAGTGGAAGTGTAATAAGCTCATCAATCTACGACCAAGCTTGGTTAAGAATGAGGCAAAGTGGATTCGATCAAAATAGAATTGTAGGTCAAAACCATATTTTTACTGGACAAATTGCAGGTGCGTTTGGTGGTAGCTCAACTGCTTATATTTTTAGCCCATTTAAAGATAATTGTTATACTTGGCATCAATTTGAAGGAGCTGGTTTTTCTGGAAGCGAAGATAGAGCCTTTAAAGGCGTAGCAGTTTTAAAAGAAATAAGTTCTCTTACCGGTTTTCAACTAAATGCTGGTACTGACAATATAACTTCGGCAACAATTAGAACTTTTGGAATGAGAGTTGATTCTTAATGGCAGGTAAAATTGTGCAGATCGCAACTCAAAATATAACAAGCCCAACTGCTACTGTCACACTTACCGGTATTGATGATACTTCTACACACATTGTGACTTTCCATACTCTAACAACTTCTAATGATACGAAGAATCCAAGATTTAGAGTCACTAAAGCAAGTGATAGTTCTGCTGATTCTACTTCTAATTATGACTTCGCCACTAGAAGTTTTAGGACAGATACCGGTTATAACAATGGTGCTAACGAAAATAATTCTTCCTTTAGTATTGGAAATATTGGTACAGGTACACAAGAAGTTGCTAACGGAATAATATACCTTTATCAATTCGCTGATTCAAGCCACCCTAGTTATATGAGGATCGAAGCTAATTACAGACATAGCACAAGCAGTGTATTATTCGGACAATTTGGAGGTGGAGTGCATACTGTTAATCAAGCAAACAATGGAGTACAATTTTTTGAAAATTCAGGCGACACAATTACTGGAGTTTTTACATTATATAAGGTGGTGGCTTCGTGAGTGAATTTGGCTATATACCAGAAAGCCCAGAACAGAGCTTTAGAAATAATAAAGGTATTTTTACCCTTAAAGATATTTACGATCTTACAATTGATGATAAATATACTAATCTTGGACAACTTGAATTAATTGAAACAGTTTCTTTTAGTTCTGTTTCTACAGTAAGTTTTTCAGATCTACCAATTGAGAAATACGAAGTATTTTTTCTAACTTATCATTTTCATAGTGGTAGTCACGATGTTGGTATTTTTGGAAGATTTGGACAGGGGACTTCTTATAAAGATTCTAATAATAAATACGCAAATTATCGTGGGGAAGCAGACGGAACTTTCGCAAGCTATTCATCAACTTCAATGTGGGCACACCAACACGCAAATTTAGGAACAATGGCTACCAGTCCAGACGGCTTAGGGTTTACTGGTTATGCTTATTTATATGATATGGGCGATAGTACAAAATATAGCAAAATCACAATACATAGTTCTTACACATCTCGAACTAATAATACTTCTGCTTTTAATTTTGGCGGTGGTATTTATCCGGTTGCTGAAATGCATAATAGTTATTTAATTTTTCCAAACACCGGAACTTGCTCTGGTGTAGCTTCTATGTATGGAGTAAGGTATTCATAATGACTAATTTACAGCTAGTAGAATCCTACACAATAGATAATACGCAAACTTCTGCTTGGAATTTAGGTACAACAAGTGACAAATTATTTACGACTGCTTATAGTAGGTTTTTAATTTTACTTAAAATGGATGGATCTACAACAAACTCTGAAACAATACAAATAAGATTAATTGATAGTGGGGGAAATGTAATTTCTGATAGTGAGTATGATAATGCAAGTTTCCAAATGTTCGCACACGCAACAGATGCACAAGACAGAGGACAAAACGAAAGTTCAATTCAAGATATTTTTGGAACTTACGATCAAAAGCCGGAAGGATTAGGAGCAGGTATTTATATTTATAATCCAGCTGACAGTAGTGCTTATACATTTTTACAGGGTGCGAGTGTTAGTGCTTTTAATGGTAATATTAAAACAACTAAATCAGTATCAGTACATAAAGTTGCTGAAGAAATAATTGGAATACAGTTCTTTATCACTAATACTGATTATTTCTTAAATGCAAAAGCGAGTATATACGGAGTTTTATAATGGCGGGATCTTTAGTAAAAATTAATGAAGTATCTGCAAGTGGAAGCTCTAGCGTGACATTATCTGGTATTGACACAACCTTTGATGTATATAAAGTTGTTATTTCGGATTGCATACCGGATAGTGATAGTGTGTTTATGGCGTTAAGAGTGACTGAAAGCGGAACTCCAATAACTTCTACAAATTATGATTTCGCTGGTAAATTATTACGAGCCGATACTGATACAACTAATTCTTCATCTGAAGACGAAACAAGTTTATTCTTGCAGGGTAATCTAACTGGAACAAACACAGGCGAACAAGTAAATTTAGTAAATTATATTTTTCGTGCTAGTGATTCAAATGAATTTACTTTCTTTACTATTGAAAGTGTATTCTTAGATAATTCAGGAAACCTTAACGGACTTCAAGGATCTGGACTTTACACAGTCGCAAGTACTATTGACGGCGTGCAATATTTTTTTTCAAGTGGCGACATAGCTAGCGGAACGTTCAGTTTGTATGGTTTGAAGAAGTGAGTGTAAGAAAATATTTTATGTTATAGTAAAGAAAGGAAATAAATATGGCATTGAAAACAATAGAGGAATTTAGAATTGAAGCAACTTCTGAGATAGAAGCTCGTAAGCCAATGAAAGCACAAGTAAATGATGAAACAAGAGAATTTACTGACGCTGAATACGATCAAGCTATTGAAGATCTAGCACAGACTAAATTAGATGAGCAAAATAATGGTTATGCTAGAGCTAGACAAGAAAGCTATCCGGCTCTACCAGAGCAACTTGATATGTTGTTTCACGATATGACAGCAGGTAAAGGCGATAAGACTGGCGAATGGTATAAAGCTCTTAAAAAAGTTAAAGACGATAATCCTAAACCAAGCTAATGAAAATAAGAGTTGTTAGAACACAAATGGGTGTTGATGCAACAAATGGTCTTGTATTTATTGATGATGTGTTCGAGTGTTATTCGCTTGAAGATGAAATAAGAGAAGTCAAAGTATATGGCGAAACTGCAATTCCGGAAGGAACTTACCCAATAGAATATCGTAAAGAGGGTGGATTCCACCAAAGGTATAAAGTTAGATACGGAAAAGACCATTTTGGAATGCTTGAAATAAAAGAAATACCAAACTTTAAGTGGGTGCTTTTTCATAGTGGGAATACCGACGAAAATTCGGCAGGCTGTATTCTTCTTGGCGATACTCAGCAAGATCTAGATATGTCTAAGGACGGATTTATTGGATCTAGTCGTAATGCCTATAAAAAATTCTACGATAAAGTTGCTAAAGCTATGAACGACGGCGAGAAAGTCGAAGTCGAAATATCAACAATCAAATTTGGTAAAGAAATATCAAACAAAGCGACTGATGATGTTGTTTTGGTTTCTTCTGTAATGGCGAAACTTGGACAAATATCCGGCGACATAAAAACAATTAAAGCGAGTTTAAAGAATAGAAATATTATTTAGGAGCTTACATAAAAATACATTGTCCGAAATGCAAAAGGGATCTGCTTTACGTTTCAACAAATCAATCTTTTATTTGTGGAAATAAATTGTGCAAAGATTATAACCGGAAGCAATTAGGTGGTATTATCAATGACAACACACAAAAGGAGTGAAGTGTTTAACAAAGAGTGGGCTACAAAAGTAGCCATTAGAACATTAAGAACTTTTATCCAAGCGTTTTTAGGAGTATTAATTGCAAGCGGTACAGGTCTAATGGAAGTTGATGTATTACAAAATGCTTTAGTATCTGGTATGGTTGCTGGTATTACTGCTTTACAAAACGGCTTAGAAGAGTGGCAACCGGTTAATAAAGGATAAAGTGAAAGCAACAGTTAATCTAAATCAAATATTGCAGGGCGGTCTAGCTGGTCTAGTTGCTTGGTTATTTAAAACTGTAAACGATATGCAACAAGAAGTTGCAACTCTTAAAGCACAAGTATTAGCATATCAAGATTCTATTGCTGGATTTAATCAAAATTTAATGGTAATAGAAGAAGTTATAAGAGAAATATTATTTAAGGTTGGTGGCTAATGGATTGTTGCGGATCTGGTTGTTGCAACGGAGGATAAGTTGCTTGATAAACTTAGGAAGAATATTCCTCTCATTATTGGTGGGGCTACTATCGTTGGTGGTCTTATTGGCGGTATCAACACTGCTGGTCGAATGGTTGATACGCTTACTACTATCGACGCTAGAGTTTCTAACCTAGAAGAATTAGTTGCTGATAATGAAATAAATAATCAAATAGCTATTTTGTATGAAAAAATTTATCAATTAGAGCAAGTTGCTTATAACGCAGAATATTTAGAAGAAAGAGTCGCGTATTTAGACGCTAATTATCAAAATTTAGAACAAGAAGTAAGAGATCTAGAGTGGAAAGTTGATGACTTCCAAAATAGATATATCTCTGACTTGAATAATCCTAGTCAAGATTCACAGGAATATTCTTTAATGAAATGGGAATGGCAAGATTTATTAAAACAAGTAGAACGAGTTAAAACTCAACAAGATTTAATTAACCAAGATTGGTGGAAAGTTGAGGATAATACACTACAAATTCAAAACTTATGGCAACAAAGTCATAATCACTAGGAGGTTTTTATGGAAACAGTATTTATGGGGATCGTATCTTTGTATTTTTTAGTACGTTTGATATGGTTTATAGTTAACAAAATGGATAAATTTGAAAGAGATATTTTAAATTTAAAAGAATGGGATTGGTTAGACTAATGGGCGTTTGTGAAAGCAATTGTGCATACAATTGTATTTGTGATGATGTGTAAAATATATCATAAAGAAGACGGATCTTTTGTGCAAATATGCAATTGCAAATATGGGAGTAGTCATTGTGTCCAACAATAACGGATATACGCAAAAGGATATGCTTGAAATGGTAATGAAAGACATTGAAAAACTTTTTGAAAAGTTAGACCAAATACAAAAAGATTTAGCAACAAGACCAACAAGACAAGAAATATACGGCTGGATTATTGCAGGTATATCTATTGCAACTTTAATTACTGTATTAATGTAAAAAGCTAGATGTGGACGGGAAGTTCACACCTAGCTAATTACTATAGTTATTTAATAAAGAAATCAAATTATGGATAATTTGAAGTATTTATTATTTCTATATTATCCAAACTTAATTTTTAAAAGTGAGATTTATTTAATTTATCGCTATACTTGGCATAACAGGTCTGCGTATTGACAGATGAATTAAGAAAATTAGTTGCTAATAAGCAAGAGATCCCACACAATGAGGATTTAGGTAATAATTACTATCCAAGTGGGTGGAAGCCCCAAGTTTCTTATGATAACAAGAGCAAAAATGCTAATGTCACTGCCGTTGTAAGAGATAAAGATACTACTTTTGATACAATATTAAGACATAACGGCTTCGATCCTAATGAATACGAAGTAGTAAATGACACAGTTAAATACTCTACTTGGCAAACACAATTAAAAGGTGGTGAAGTAGCAGATCTATACGCTTATAAGTTTGAAGTAAGGAAGATTAATCCACATCACGATATTTACTACAAAACATTATTAAAAGAAATCAAAGCTAAAAAACCCTTAAAGAAAAAAACAATTAAGGGTAATAATGCATTTTTATATTTAATGGCGGACTGGCAAATAGGAAAAAAGGATTATGGAACTTTAAATACTATACAACTAATTAAAGATTCTATTGAACAATCTAAGAAAAGAATAAAAACCCTAAATAATACCGGTGTCGAAATAGATGAGATTTATATTATTGGTCTTGGGGATCTTATAGAAAATTGTTTTGGCTTCTTTCCGCAACAAGCTTTCAATGTTGAATTGAATAGATCTGAACAAGCTCACTTGACTAGAAAAATGATTTTAGAAATAGTTGATAGTTTTTTACCATTAGCAAATCGTATATATTTAGGGGGCGTTGCAGGAAATCACGGCGAAAATAGAACAGGAAAAGGGGAAGTTGTCACTTCGAGATTAGATAATGAAGACACAAATTGTATTCAAATTGTAGGCGAAATAATGAGTAATAATCCTAGATACAAAAAGGTTAAAACAGTTGTTCCAGATAGCTTTCACTTAACGTTAGACATTAAAGGTATTCGTTGTGGCTTTACTCACGGACATTTAGGCTCTGGATCTGGCGATACTTGGACAAAAATTGAGAAGCTTTGGAAAGGGCAAATGTTTGGTTGGAAACCTTTAGGCTCTTGTGAGATATTATATAGCGGTCATTATCATCATTTTAGAAGCGTACAACAGGCAGGAAGAACTTGGTTTCAAGCACCTAGTTTAGATGCTTCATTTGAATTTGAAGAAAAGACTGGATATTCTACGGATCGTGGGGTATTAACAATGACAATTAGTAAAAGTGGTTGGGATAATTTAAAAATACTCTAAATAAAATATATATGTTATAATTATATAGATCTTTATGAAGATAGTTGGAATTGAATATACAGATTCGCAACCAATGTTGCTATGTATGGGCGAGGATAATAAAATAGGTTTTTACGAATTACCGAAAGGAATAACTCGGATAAAACCGAGTGAAACAGAAGTTGATTTCAAACCTATTAATAGTGTGCGTTATACCACTAACTCTAACGCCTAATTCGTTAATCGAATATAGAGAATGCAGACTTGCTGAACAGCAAGTAAGTTTCGTATCACAACATATACCCTTAATACAAGAGCATTTTCTAACTAAAGAAGACCAAATTAAAGCTTTAAGAATAATATATTGCGAAAGCAGAGGCAAAATTAATGCAGTTGGAAAAAACAAAGACGGCACTTATGACAAAGGTTTATGGCAATTTAATGATAATACTTGGGCGTGGCTAAAAGGTAAGTTAAAATTTACCGGCGACAGATTCGATCCTTTATTATCAACTAAAGTAGCACGTTGGTTAATTTATAATGACGGCTGGAAACATTGGAACAGTAGTAAAAAATGCTGGTATAATGAAAATAAAAATAGGAGTTTTTATGGATATAAGTCTAGAACAAGTTTCAGTCAATGATTTAGTTGAATTTCCAGATAATCCAAGAGTTGGAAATGTAGCTGAAATTAAAAAATCATTGGTAGAAAACTTACAATACAAACCTTTAATTGTTAATAGAAAAACAATGCACGTTTTAGTTGGTAATCATACGTTAAAAGCTATGAAAGAGCTAGGTTATGAAACTTGCAACGTAAATTTTATTGAAGTAGATCCTTTAGCTGAAAAGAAAATAGTTCTTGCAGACAATAAGTTATCAGATAATAGCGAATACAATGTTGAACAATTGACCAATTTACTTGATGAATTAATGACAGACGGCGAATTAATCGGTACAGGGTTTAACGCTGATGAAGTTGATGATCTATTATCCACACTAGGCGATGCTCCAATAATTACTGACTTCGAACAATTTGAAGGTGGTTATGCCTTAGAAGATGATGAGATTGAAAAACTTAAAAACAATTACATAGCAACTGAAACTTCTAATAAAGAAGCAAGAGGTGGCGAAAGATTACGTGATGTAATGCTACATTACAAAGAATCTAAATACGAAACTTTTGTAGAAATGGTATCTGAAATTTCAGAAAAACTAGGGCAAAAGAAAGCAGATTCAATATACGTTGCAGTTGAGTTTTTTCATAAACAACATTTTGAAGATGAAGATTTTGATGACATTGATACAGAGTTCGAAGAAATAAAAGATAATGCTTTCAAGCGTATATTCAAAAGAGATACTTAATAATTATTTAAAGTTTCACGAAGTCCAAGAGTATAGTAAGGACATAGATCCAATATACCCAGTGCTTAAATATATTATTGAAAAAGAAAATATTAAACTTGAAGAAAGTATTTGGTTAACTTTCTTATATGTTGCTTATTACAATATTGGATCTGCTTTATTAGTATTTGAAAAATACCCAACACCAGAGATTCCACACGATTTACTTAAACTTCCGTGTGCAACTGAAAGAAGAAATCATAGACAACCAAGAAATTTAGAAAGGCATTTAACTAATTTAGTTGATATTTATTGGTGGTATGACGGCTATGAAAATTTTTTAACAAATGATTTTTGTGAACACCCGAAAATGAATTGGGGTATTTTACAAGATAAATTAAATACAATATGGGGTAATGGGCGTTGGGCTTCGTATAAGACAGGCGAAGTTTTATGGAAAGTAAATGGTCTTAATTTACAAGCTACGGATATGGGACACGCTCACTCAAGCGGATCTCGTAAAGGTTTAGAGCTTTTAATTCGTAATTTACCAAAAGGCAATTCGGAAAAAGATATACAAGTATTGGATAAAATTAGCGATAATTTAGTCAGATATATGGAAAATCAGGGATTAAAAGTAAGTATTGAAACAGCGGAAACTAGCTTATGTGACTTTAATAGTATGACTAAAGGTAAATATTACTCTGGTATTGACATAGACCATATGCAAGAAGATCTATTAAACACAAAAAGTATTTACACAGATTTAGCTTTTGAAGGTAGAAAAAAAACTATACCAAATGAATATCTTGGAGAGCTAAACGGCTGGACTGGAGTAAGAAAAGAAAAGAAAAAAGAGTATGTTATTAAACAAGAAAGTATCACGAAGTGAAATCCAAGCTTTAAAAATACATATTAAAGACTGGGAATACAAAGGTAGTAAAAGCACAATGCATCATTTGAAAAGTGCTTTGTATGATTGGGATAGAGAAAAACAATGGAATAAGGATTCCGCCAAAGTATTTGGTCTTAATAAAAAATGTTATGCCTTTATTAGCTATACAAAAAGAGATCCTAGACACTGCACTTTAAGACACTTCTTTACACTAGAAACTGCTCGTGGCGAGGGTTTAGGAAGTTTAATGATAAGTATTATTTTTAAAGATATGCAAGAAAATAATGTAAAGTATTTTAGATTTTTCGCCAATAAACCAGCAATTAAATTTTATGAAAAACTAGGTTTTACTTGGCACGGATTAAGTAAGACTGGATTACCATTTTGTTATTGGGATATTGATAAACAACAGTCTGCTGAATTACCAAAAGCACAACAAAGGTATATTGTATGAAAATAGCAATACTTGGTAATGGTATTTGTGGATCTAGTGCAAAAAAAATTGCTTTAGAATATGGACACGAGCCAACAATTATTTCATCTAATTCTAATTCTGCTTCGAAATCTGCTTTAGCTTCTATACGCCCAAGCTGGTTTAACAAAGCAGAAAGAGTTAGCATAGATAGATCTTGGGCTTGGTATAAACAATGGAACGCCACAATAACTAAAATAGCGACTGTTAGTAATTGGAAAGATCCTACAAAGACAAAAGAACAAGAAGATTGGTGGCTTGTAAAACCAATTAGCGTTCTTGAAGATCCAGATATAGTTGGGATTGTACCTTACTTGGATATGTTAAAAAATGATTACGATGCAATACTTAACGCCACCGGTGTTAGTTTAAGAAAAGATCTAAAACATTTTTACGGAGCAACCTTAGTATCTAAGAAAGCAAAAGCTAATTTTATGCCCTTTAGGATTCATCACATTAGACCATATCATAGTGTGCATATTGTAGAAAGTGACGGATTAATTAGGATTGGCTCTAGTATTAGTAAAAACAAAGAAAAGTGCGTTGAAGAAATATACAAAATGAAAGAGTTGTGTGAGGATCTTAAATTAGTTTCAAAGGTTTATGACTGGGAATTAAATATGGGTATAAGAACACAAACAGAAGATAAGAAACCTATTACCCCACAACTTGGAAATCCTTATACAAGCATAGGCGGTTTACACAGAACAGGATATGCTCTTGCACCAGATCTTATTGCACAATGGATTAATAGCTTATGATAAATACAATTTACTTTATTGGAGCACCGGCGACTGGAAAAACAACATTAATGAAAAATATACATCAAGAGTGGTTATTTATGGAAAATGTATCAAAGCCAATAGCATACAGAGTTTTCAAAGATCTTACGAATAAAGAGAACGAATACAATATTGTCTTAGGAAAGGACGCACCAGTTTATGGAGGAACAGATACTTTAAGCTTTACTGCAATTAATCATTGTGAGGATTTATATAAAAAGTTTTCAAGAAAAAGAGTCAAGTATGTTTTAGCAGAGGGCGACAGATTAGCAAATTCAACTTTCTTTGATATGTGTTTAAATTATGGCGAATTGCACGTTATATATTTAGATCTTGATGAAGATTTAAGACTTAAAAGGAATGAAACAAGAGCCAGTATGAATAAGGTTTCAAAGCAAAATATAACTTGGCAAAAAGGTAGATTATCAAAGCATAAAAATTTAGCCGAAAAATATAATGCTTATATCTTAAATTGTGGGTATATTGAAGATACTTTATACATAGAGAAAAGTGTAGAGGATTTAACAATTGAAGTTAAAGAATTTTTGGTATAATACAATATGATAGAAATAAGACTGAGATCGAAGATAAGTGAGGAAGAACTTAAACAGAAAGTCGGAAAGATATTAACCGATGAAGATTATAATTTATTAATTCATAAAGACACAACAGTTCGAGCAATTAATGGTGAGATACTGGCGGTGTATCAAAGGAACGTTATTCCGGAAGACATAGTTGAAAATACTTACCCTGTTTTATCGAGTCTAAAGAAATATCAAACCAATAATAGAACACTCGCCAGTGGCTTACCACAATACAAAAGGCAGACCGGCGGGACTAGATCTAGCACTGTAAAACCAATAGCTTCTACAACAATTGGTGGATTCGATCCTAAAAACAATACACCTTATTGCAGACTTACTGCTTGGAGTGGTAATGAAGTAGATCAATACCAAGAGCTTTTTCCTTTGTTTCAATTTATTGGTAAAGAAATGCAAAGAGTTGCACCTAAAAGATACAATGCACAAATGGAATTTGTTAATAAAACACATCCAGATTGGGTAATACCAAATACTCCGTTCACAACAATTACTGTTAATAATTCTTATCCAACCGGCGTTCACACTGATAAGGGCGATCTTGATGAGGGTATTTCTACACTAGCAGTGATTAAGAAAGGCGATTATGAAGGAGGGTATTTGACTTTACCAGAATACAGAATTGCTTTTAATGTAGGACATAGAGATTTATTAATTTTTAATGCTCACGAGTGGCACGGAAATACCAAACTCGAAATGAAAAGTCCAGATGCTGAAAGAATATCTGTTGTATGTTATTACAGAGAGAATATGGCTATGTGTGATTCTATGGAAGAAGAAGAACTAAAGAAAGCAGAAATAGCAGAACGTAAACTTGTAAAAGATAATACTGGGGTTGTTAAAAAATTTATGGAAGAAAAATTTGAAACAACAAGTTGAGTGGGAAGCCAACGAAACATACGCAGAATATAAACAAAAAAAATATGCTGGTATGCAGGGTATGGGGCAACCTAATTCTAAAAAACGTATGGCTGGAAACTGTCCAAATTCGAATATAGTTAAAACAAAATGTAAATGTAGAACTTGTATTAATCGCCGTAATAGATCCAAAGGTAGAAGAAAACAAAATTTAGTAAAGAAAAAATTAAAAATACAAGACAATAGATTCCACGGAGCAGATGCTCACGAAGAAAATTGGTTAAGCGGTTTAAGGTTTGAAGTCAAAGCAGGAAAACAAGTTGAGCCATTAAACAAATTATTTAATAAAGCAAAATTACAAAGCGATACAAACCACAAAGCAATAGGATCTTTAAGCAAACCATTTGTATATGTCGCTATGCCAGACGGCACTGAAAATGGAATAATGGCTTTCCAATTAGATGATGCTGAAAACGTTTGTTATGAAATACTTAAAAATTTCGGATACATAGAGGAAGATTAATTACTTAGATTTTTCTGCGGTACAGTGTGGACAATAAAAAATAACGCCTAGATCTCGCCATTTATGACCGGATTTTTCGCAGTTGTAAGGCTCTTTTGGTTTAGTTTCTTCATAAATTTGTAGCATTAAAGACCAATGTTTAGCAATAGCATAAGGCGATAAAGTCATACCTTTATAATATTCTTTGTATGTATCAACGACTTTTGGTATGTCATCTGGATTTATTTCAGCTTCTTTTAATTCTTTAACAACTTTATTCCAACCGGCTCTGTCGGATTTAGTGACAGGTGTTCTACCAATTGCTTCTGTCAATTTTACAAAAATTACTTTTCCAATATCTTTTCTTTGGTTAATTGACTTTGGTTTGTAGGTCGTAGGCGAACTAGGGGGCAGTTCACTCGTGACCGGCGGTGCTTGAATAACAGTATATAAGTTGCTTGTTTGTTCGCCTGTTTCAATATCGTATCTAGCTTCTTTCTTTAAAGCCCCAATTGTTATTAAATGTGTCATAGATCTCTTAACTGTGCTTTCACTTACTCGCATACGCTTTGATATTGTTGCAATACTCGGATAACACTCGCCAGTATTTTTATCTGCATACCTTTGTAAGATTGCATAAAGTACTTTACTTTGTGCTGGTATGTCGCAATCTATTATCCACTCCGGTATAATAGAAAAATATATTTGATTTTCAATGGTCGAGGTCGCCTCTGGTTTTTTTTCAACTCGTTTTTTTCCAGAGGCTTCCTCGTTAGTGACTGAATCCATTTAAAATGGTGTTCCAGTTTCCTCCATTTGTTTTTCACTAGCTTGTTTTGGATTTTTCTTATTATCTAATAGTCTTTTTATATTGGCTGAAGCTTCATCAAAAGTTAATTTATCGAGATCTAAATTCTCGCCTACTTCTGATGCAAGTTTTTTCAATAATCCTAGTTGGTTTTCAGTAGGTTTACCTTTGGTAAATCCACCGGAGTATTGTTTTTTACTTCCAGTATCTAAATCGCTCTTAGATTCCACCAAGCCAATTAAAATGTCCAAATGTTTTTTTGTGCATTGATCTATTTCATTAGCTTTAATTATCCCATTACTTGCTAAATCAACTGCTCCTTTATAAGCAACTGATACCATTATCTCTATATTCATAATAACTCCATTTGTTTTATTACTATTTTTATTCTATACATAGCCACGTTTCCTTTGTGATTATGTTTATTACAATTAGCTTTTTCAATATCATACCCACGCTTCTTTAGATCGCTAACCCTTTGGGCGTAAGTAGGAATAAAAGCTTGAAACCGATTATTACCCTGCTGAAAATGTGTACCGCAAACCCACTCATTATCTTTAAGTATTGCAAGAACTTTACCCTCATCAGTCGTAATCTTCGGCTCTTTTATAAAAGTCATAACTTACCTCTGTCTTTTATTAGTGGTTATCCCACTGTGAGTGAAGCTCGGCGTGGAATAGGTTAGTATCTTACAATGCGGAGTTGTAAGACCAAACTTCACTCACACTAGGATTACCTAGTGTCTTGCTTTATTTTACTGAAATCTATTTCGCCGTAAACAGCTAATTGATTATCAGCATATTCTAATAATTGCAAAATGCTCTTACCTTTGTAAAGGATAATTTCCTTATTATGCTTTTCATATACGTACTCGAATACAGCAAGGGGGATAAGGATAAGGGCAAACCATTTACAAAGGTTAAGAGCCAACCAAATAAAATCCGCTTGTGACATATAGTTATAAGTCATTAAAACGGCTTTTCACTTGTTCCACTGATCGCCATATCGTGTTCGATTTCTAGGCGGTCAAGTTTTTTTAACGTTTCTTTAATAAAGTTATCTAAAACTTTACCAAATATCATAACACCACGTTGTTTACCGACTTCAACGAATCCTTCCGCAAGAATTTGTCTATTGTCCGGCTCTTTCGCCAATCTTTCAGCGAATTGTATAGTGTTTTTTTCTGCGATCTCGACATAAGCTTTAACTATCGCACCATTTAGTGCTTCAAATAGTTCTAGTATCTCGTGATGTCCGCTTGGATAAGATCTAATCGCTTTAAGGATCTCGTTCTTATCGTTATGTTTTTCGACTTCAACATCTAGGTTAAAATCTAGGTTTAAATTTGTCATACAACTCCTTTATCTCTAACCAATAACCAATTCTTCATCATATTAGTATAAAAAGCAATTCATTGTTAAATATATTTTTTATATATATTTGATAAATATATATTATTAGGATAAACTCTTGTTATGGTTAGTAAAGGAGAAAAAATGAAGTTTGGTAAAAATGCAAACAAGAAACCAGCTTTTATGAAATGTGATAATTGCGGGGAAGAAACCACTGGCGAAGATCAAAATCCAGTTAGAGAATTATGGGTTTGTAATGATTGTGTCGAAGAGTGTCAAGAAAGGGTTGTCTTAGGTTTATGAAATCTGGTACACAAAAAAATCTTGAAAAATTAAATAAGCTTTTAAGTCAAACTGATATTCATTTTGTTGTTAGAAATCAAGATGGATCGCTTAGTAAAATAGAATTACAAAGAGTTGGATTTAAACTTAAAAGAAAACACTACATATTTAATAATCAAACACCATTGGATGCTGATTACGAACTTGTATTTAACTTAGAAAGAAAATTAAAAGGAGGAAGCAGTGAGTGAATTTACTGGTGTTTATAAATTTAAACACGACGGCGAGGAAATTGTTTCACCAACAATTAACTTTATGCCGTTAGGCGATGAAAAGATAACAAAAGAAAATGTTGTTGAACACGCTACTGAATATATTTATTCAAAAGACTTAGATGAAATTGTTGGATTAACATTTCAAATTTTTCATTTAGGGCTTCAGTGTAATCAAATAAAGGTTGTTTCTGATAAACACCCTTTAAATGATTCTATCACTTTTGTAGATAGTGACTGATAAACAATTTAAAGCGTTTTTCGACGCACAAAAAGGTCAAGACCATATTAAGTCGGTTGATTGGTGGACACCGCCTTATATATTTGAAGCACTAGATCTCGAATTTGATATTGATGTTGCTTCGCCAGTTGGTGGAGTAAGTTGGATTCCAGCAAAAAGATATTTCACTAAATGGCAAGACGGCTTACAACAAGAGTGGAAAGGTAGAGTGTGGTGTAATCCGCCTTATGGAAGAAATACTGCACAATGGCTACAAAAATTTGTAGATCACGACAATGGAGTTGCTTTAGTATTCGCAAGAACTGATACAAAGTGGTTTCACGATATTGTTGTTAAAGCAGACGCACTTGTATTTATGAAAGGTCGTGTATCTTTCTTAAATCGTGGCGAAAAGAATAGCACAGCTGGAGCTGGAAGTATGTTAATTGCTTGTGGCTATGAATCAGTTGAAGCAATTAGGAAAAGTAATCTCGGCTTCTTTGTAGATTTATTGTGGTCGAGATAAGAAAGGAAAAAAATGGACGAAGCTAAAGTAAAGGAAGTTGCAACAGAATTTGGTATCAAAGGAGTACCAATTACTGCTGAATTATATAAAAACCAAAAACATATTACATTGGGATCTATTCTTTGTTGTTCTTGGGGCTATGAGCAAACTAATATTGATTTTTATTTCGTTATTGGATTAACACCGAGTAAGAAATCAGCAAAAGTATTAAAAATGCCTACAAAGGTCACAACAAAAGAGGGTTATTCGGCTATGTCGCACTTCACTATGCCAGATCTAGCGGTGGTAAAACATTGGTTATTTTTTACTAAAATGGACACTAAAGTTGGAAAAGTCAAAAGGATTCTGGGGAAAGATACAGATAGACCATATATAAAACTATCATCTTTTGAGTATGCTTATTTATGGGATGGCGAAGAACAATATGAAAGTTGGTATGGATAATGCAAGAAAGTAAAGCCGAGAAGTTTAAACGGCTTAAAGTATCAAGATTAGGCAAACTAGATAAACAATTAGACTTAATTGCAAATTTAGGTAATAAACAAAACTACGATTTCAAAGAAAGTGATTTAGATGATATTGAATTGCAGATCGTAAAAATGTTTAGGAAGCATAGAAAAAAGCTTCGTAATAAACCGAGTTTCAAATTATGAGTATCTTAAATCAACTATCTGATGAAACTAGAACTGCGGTGGAAAAGGATCCAAGAGTTAAATATTTTTGGTTTTTAAAGCTATATTTACAAACACCCTTACAATTCCAAAGTCAAAGTTATCATAAAATACTCAATGAAATTTCAAGCAAACTAACAAAAAGAGAAAAAACTGCGATTCAGTCAATTGTTGAAATACATTTAGCAACAATTAATGACTTAAATAGAAAGTTCTAATGTGTAGTGATTGTGGAGTGGAAGCAGATTTACACCACTGCGATAGTTGTTATTTAGAAATAGGTAGTTCGTGAGTATTAAAAATTATAAATTAAATGATCCAAATGTGAAGAAAAGACTTCTAGAGGCTTTTAGTGCAGGTGCAATTATTAAAGATGCTTGTATTTATGCTGGTATAAGCCCTAGATCTTATCGCCGTTGGAAAGATAAGGCTGAAAAGGGACAACAACCATATAAAGATGATTTCGCAGAGATAGAACAAGCACAAGTGACACCAGTATTAAGAGCGTTAGGTCAAATAAATATGGCTTCACAGGGTGGATCTCTACAAGCTTCGACGTGGTTGGTAGAGAAATTACGCCCCAAAGAATTTGGTAGAGAAGCAAATTTAGATACACAAACAGATGAAGCAATTATATTAAAATTTAGTACAGGAAAGGTTTTAGAATTACCAGATAATAGCGTGACCGGTGTGTCCGCTAAAACAGAGGAGGAATAATGGGCGGTTGGATTATATGTAATAGGTGTCAAAACTATTCACATACGCATAACGGCGGTGGATTAATAAATGATAAACATTATTGCGAGCCGTGTTATCCGGAAGTATTGGAGGAATAATGGACACGATTTTTGTAATAGGATTTATAATAGCAATTAATTATTTAGCTTGGTGGCTCATTGGTAAAGGTAAAATATGACATATTGGAAAGATGAAATAATATTAGATGACTTGGACGAAGAATTAGAAGATAAGGATAAATGAGTTGGATTATTTTACAAGACGGATCAAGAGTGCATATAAGCTGGTTAGAGAAGCAAGAGATCGCAGAAGAAGAAGAATAAAATATCAAAGCTTATTGTTTAAAAGACCAACATATAAATTTATGTGTCCATATTGTGATAGATTAATGGAAGTCACGCACTTATATTGGGAAAGTGTTGAGTGTTTGTATTGTGGATTCGAGATAGCAAACAGTAAAGCTGAATTAATCTAATCTTTCGCTTATAATAATTAAATGGGCGATGAAGAAATTAACGAACAATTTTTAGAAATAATGATGTCCAACAGAATTGGACTAGATGAAGATTTTAATAATATTGAGTTTGATGAACTTATTATACAAGTACCAACTTTTGTTGTTGTAGCAATACCGCAAGACATTTATGATGTTTGGGTGCTATTCTTAGAGTTGTATGGCAACCGCAACAAATAAACGAGAAATATATTTACCGGAGCTACACGCAAAACAATTAGAGATCGTAAGTGATAAATCTAGGTTTAAGGTTTTATCTGCCGGAAGGCGTTGGGGTAAAACTTTGTTGGGATGTTGGCTTTGTATGGCTTACGCTTTACAAGGAAAACGTGCTTGGTGGGTAGCACCAACTTATACTATGGCTCTTGAGGGTTGGCGTGAACTACGACAAATGGCTTCTGAGTATGGTGTTGTAGTAAAAGAAGCGGAAAGAACTTTAATAACTCCAAACGGCGGTATGGTAAGTGTAAGGTCGGCAGATAATCCAGACAGATTACGAGGAGCTGGTTTAGATTTCATTGTGCTTGATGAGTGTGCTTTTATTAAAGAACAAACTTGGACTGAAGTTTTAAGACCAACTTTATCGGATCGTATGGGATCTGCTTTATTCATCAGTACGCCTAAAGGTTATAATTGGTTTCAAAGATTATTTGAAGACGCACAAAGCAGAGAGGGTTGGGCGACTTGGACACTTCCAACAAGTTCAAATCCACTTGTGCCTAAATCTGAACTAGATATTGCTAAGGAAGAAGTTGGATCTTTCTTATATTCACAAGAATACGAAGCACAATTTATTGAAGCAACAGGGGGATTAATTAAGCCCCAATATTTTAAGTATTACAAAGACGCTGTTGTGACAGAGTTTGATAAGATTGGTAATTATATAGATAGGCGAGTATTACGTTTTGATGATAAACAAATATACGAAGATGATACATACAAAATAACAACAGTAGATTTAGCAGTTAGTACGAAAGAAACCGCCGACTATACAGTAATATGCACTGCAACTATTTCAAAAGATAATGATATTTTTGTAGAAGACGTCATAAGGGATCGTATCGAAGCACCGGATCTTATTCCAGTGTTGCAAAATATTTATGATAATTACAAACCAAGTTTTATTGGTATAGAAAAAACAGGTTATCAATTAGCTATGGTACAACTCGCAAGAAGATCTGGATTACCTATAAAAGAACTTCGAGCAGATCGTGATAAAGTTGCACGAGCTTATCCTCTTTCTGCTAAAATGGAAGCCGGTAAAATCTACTTTCCTAGACAAAAAGTGTGGTATGCTAACTTAGAACGAGAGTTATTACAATTTCCGGCTGGAGAACACGATGACCAAGTTGATGCATTAGCTTATATAGTGACACAAGTTGCAAGCAGAAAAGAGTACAGGGCGTATTAATGGCTGAAAGAAGAAGTTTTAGAGAAATAGTATTCGGTAATACTAGGTTTAGCGATCAGCGTTCTAAAAGAATTAATTTTTTTAGAGAAGATCCAGTTCAACCTAGTTCTTTTGTATATGGGTATAATTCATCAGCTGGTAATTTCGACTTAAAAGATCTAGGTAATGGACAATCTAATTCTGCTGTGACGGCGTGTTTACAAGTTTTAGGCGTATCATTTTCCGAAGCTAATTTAATAGTTAAATCTGTAAATGATGACGGCGAAGAAATACAGATACCAAACCACCCACTTGAAATCTTAATGGCTAGACCGAATCCTTATATGTCTGGCGATGTAGTACAACAATACCTTATGAACTCAATGCACGTTTACGGCGACGGATATTTATTGAAAGAAAGAAACAATGTAGGGCAAGTGACAGCTTTATATCCATTAATACCGGATCGTGTGACACCAAAAGGCACAGACGATAAATTAATTACTAAATATACATACACCTTAGAAAATACAGAGATGGATATAGATCCAAGTGAAATGATACATATGAGATTAGGGCTAGATCCTACCAACCATAAGAAAGGTTATGCACCACTTATGACTGTTTTAAGAGAAATCTTTGGCGATGAATCAGCTGGACAACTTGCAACTGCTTTACTATCCAATATGGGTGTTCCAAGTGTAATGATTAGCCCAAGAGATGATTTTGGATTGACGGCTGAAGAAGGAGAACAGATCGCAAAAACCTATCAACAGAAAGTTGGCGGTGCTAAAAGAGGACAACCGCTTGTTATGTCTGGAACAATGAGTGTAGAAAAAATGTCTTTTAGCCCTACTGAATTAGATATTGGAACATTAAGAAGAATACCAGAGGAAAGGGTTTCCGCTGTACTTGGTGTGCCAGCAATTTTAGCAGGATTAGGTGCTGGTTTAGAAAGAGCAACTTACGCAAATGCAAAAGTATTAAGGGAATACTTTACAGAAAATAAATTAATACCTATGTGGCGTATGGTTGGAGCAGAATTAACACAACAACTACTTGTACCAGATTATCAAAGCAATTCAATCACAAAAGCAGAATACGATTTCTCACAAGTAAGAGCTTTACAAGACGATGAAGAACTTATGTATAAAAGATTAAACATTGGTGTTCGTAATGGTTGGATCTCAGTTGCTGAAGCAAGAAAGCAAGTTGGATTACCAACAAATGAAGAACAAGATGTTTATTATATTCCAAATAACGTAATACCAACTCCGGCTAACTTAATTGCTGATACAGAAGTAAGCGAAGAAGTTGAGGCTGAAGAACAGGTTGAAAATGATGATGATGTCTTAGAACAATCATCTTACAACAAAAAGGTAATTAAGAAAGAGGGTAATGAGTTCTGCGTATATAACGAAGATGAAACTAGAAGATTCGGTTGCTATCCAACTAGGGAATTAGCAGAAGCAAGATTACAACAGATTCATTACTTTGGCGAAAGTCAATACGAAGAAGATCTATTTCTAAAGGAAGAAGTTTCTAAAGATACATTTACAACCATTGAAGAAGCTGAAGAAAGAGCGGAAGAACTAGGTTGTAGTGGTACACATACACACGATGAAAACGGCGAGCTTGTTTATATGCCGTGTTCGACACATCAAGAGTACGAAAGGCGATTAGCCGAAAATGGCGAAACTGAGTGACATCTCAGTTGGAGATACTGTTAGCTGGTCTATTCCAAAAGATCCAGATCCACCGAGTACTGTTCACGGAGTAATAACTTCTATAAACAGAGAAGAAGAAACTGCGAATATGCGAGTATGGGCAATACTTGATGACGGCTCACACGAACAAACGGACAGAACTGTCACTCAACCTGTATCTAAATTAAGACTTATTGCTGATTTTAGGGAAGAAAAACAAACTGTATCTGCAAGAGTGGAAAGAGTTTTAAGAGATAAAGTCGAAGAACATAATTCGAAAGATCCAAGATATAGAGCAACACTACGTATGCTTGAAGCAGTTTTTAGAAGAGGCGTTGGAGCTTACAGAACAAATCCATCAAGCGTAAGAGGTAATGTAAGAAGTGCGGATCAATGGGCTTACGCTAGAGTCAATGCTTTCTTAACTGCTTTACGCACAGGGAAGTTTCCAAGATCTGCCTTTGATACAGATTTACTTCCAAGAAACCACCCATTAAGTAGTAAGAAAAATATAAAAGCACCATACGATGATCTAAATTTTTCTATCCCAAGTGGAGTAAAAGAAGAAGCAAGACGTGGCTTAGAGTGGGTTGGCGAGTTTGATAGAGGCGGGACAAGTGTTGGTCGTGGTACTGCAAGATATTTAATAAACAATAATCAAGCAACACCAAACAAAGTAAGGCAAATAGCTAGATATTTTCCAAGACACGAAGTAGATAAAAGGGCTGAGGGATATAGGCAGGGTGAAGACGGCTACCCTTCAAATGGAAGAATTGCGTGGGCTTTATGGGGCGGAAACGCTGGACAATCTTGGGCTAATAAATTAGTTCGAGCTATGAATACTAGAGATGAAAAAGCAAATAGTGCATTAGAGCTTATTGTAAGGAAATCAAGACTTAAACAAATAGAAGATGAAGAAGCTAATAAAAGATTTGAAAGTGAAGAAGTAAAACAAATACTATGGAAAAATTACGATACCTTATTAAACAATTGGGATCTTACATTAGGAATAGAGTATTTTAAATTACTTAAAGACCAAGATAGAGCAATTAAGTCTTTCATAGAAAATAATCCTTTAACAATATTAGGAAATGAAGTTATTTTGAATAATTTAATTGATAATACAACTAAGAAATGGTCTGCGGATCTTTATGAATTATATATATCTATGACAACAGATTTCGCTTTTAACCAAGTAGAAATATTGCTTCCAGATGAGTTTAAGTTTACAGATAAAGAAGAAGAACAAATAAGACGTGCAAGAAGAAGAAAACCTAGAAACGAAGTTATAACAGAGGGTTTTTATCCAATGAGATCCCAGATAGGTACGCAGATACCAATACAAGAATATAGATATAACAGAAATGCTATAGATTTTGTAAATAAACGTCTTGAAGAAACTTTACCGGATTTAGCAAAGACTACTAGAGATAGATTAAGTCGAGATCTAAGAAGATCGCTTGGGGAAGCACAAAAACTAGGATTAAGAGGACAACAACTTAATGATTATATTACAAGCCAAATAAGTAATACATTAGGCAAGAAAAGATTAGCAAGAGCATCAACTATTGCAAGAACTGAGGGATTAGCTCTTTCACAATGGGCTCAAGATGAAGTCGCCTCTAACTTAAATTTGAATTTAGAAAAGGAGTGGCTAGCTAGACGTGACGGAGTGACTAGAGATACACATTTACTTGCTGACGGACAAAGAGTAAATAGAAGTGCAAATTTCAAAGTAGGTGGCTATAATATGCAGTATCCGGCTGATAGCTCACAGGGAGCACCAGCGGGAGAAATAGTTAATTGTCGGTGCACAGTTATTTATCACGAGAAAAGGAAAGTATGAAGAATAAAGAGTGGAAGTCAATAACAGATCCAATCTTCACAGATGAAGTTGAGGGCAAAGTAGAGGCAGTATTTTCTGTATTTAATACAGTTGATTCAGACGGCGATGTTGTATTACCTAAATCAATTAAAAGTGGATATGGCGACAAAGGTGTTGCTATGGTTTGGGGACACGACTGGAAAGACGTTATCGGTAGAGGCGAAATAGTTCAAGATAACGATAAAGCCGTATTCAAAGGTCAATTTATAATGGACACAGAAAGAGGTCGTGAAGCTTATAACACAGTCAAAGCTATGGGCGATCTACAACAATGGTCTTTTGGCTACGAAGTATTAGACAGCGAAAATGGTGTTTTCAAGAAAGACGGCGAAGCAGAAGTTGATGTAAGATATTTGAAAAATCTTAAAGTATGGGAAGTATCGCCGGTATTGGTTGGGGCTAATCAAGAAACTTATACCCTAGCTGTTAAAGAGGATAAAGAAGAAGAAAAAGAAATTAAACTTCAACAAACCGACAAAAAGGGAAAAAGATTTACTGATGAAATAGCTGAAGTGCTTAACGCTTTAGTATCAGTGACAAACAGGGCTAAGGAGCTTACTGCCTTACGCTTACAGAAAAACAAAATGTTGAGTAAAGAATCAACAGAAGCTTTATCAACACTTGCTGATGAGATCCAAGAAGTCTATAACGATATAGATGAAATGCTTACTCAAGCGAGTGTAGAAGTTGAAGTGGAAGAAAACGTTGAAGCTTACGATACATTGAAAAGAACACAAGAGATCTTAACAGAATCTGTTGAGGTCACAGAAAGGTAATAATGGCTGATATAAAGACTATGGAGGCTGAATTACACGAGCTTAGAGAAAATACTCTTTCTGAATTTAAAGAAGTAAATCCAGCACAAATGGATGCTCAAAAATTAGAAGAGTGGAATTCTAGAAATGAAAAGATGTCTGAACTTGTTAAATCTATTAAAGAGGCAAAGAAGTTCGAGTCTGAAAAGGCTGACATTGAATCTGAATTGGAAAAAGGTAATGCAGTAGAGCCTAAAGCTATTCACGGCGAAAGCAAAGAAGCTCCACGCACACTTGGACAAGAATTAATCGAATCCAAAGCTTACAAATCTTTTATGCAAGACGGCATTAAAAATGTTTCATCTGAGCTTAAATTCAATCCTTCAATGGAATTTAAAACAACTTTGACAGAAACCGGTTATCCACCTGCAGTCACAAGAAGCGATCTTGTTGTGCCTACAGCAGTTAGAGATCCGCAAACAGTCTTAGATTTAATTGATACCATTACAACAGATACTTACCAATATAAGTATCTTGAAGAAACAACTTTCACTAATAACTCATCAGCAACTGCTGAGGGATCTGCACTAGGCGAAAACGCTTTGGCTTTCACAGAAAAGACAGAGAATATTCGTAAAATTGGTGCTTTCCTACCAGTGACTGAAGAATTGTTAGCAGACGTTTCTGCTGTGCAAGGGTATCTTGACTCAAGATTAAGAACTATGGTTAATCTTGCAGTGACAGATCAAATTATAGCTGGTGGCGGAGTCGCACCTAATTTGACTGGTATTCTTAATGCTACTGGAATAAATACTTTCGCTTATGGCGGATATTCCGGCGGTCTAAAAAGAATAGGTCAAATTTATGAAGCAATCACAGAAATACAAAAAGATAGCTTCTTAAATCCGGATGCAATAATAATGCACCCAAGCGACTGGTATCAAGTTGTCACAGAAGTAGCCGACACTTCAGGAACATCTGGAGCTGGATTCACACAAACACAACCTCTCTTTATTGGAGCAGGTCAATTTGGTGGAGCAGTTGGACAAACCCTTTGGGGACTTCCAGTAGTATTAGATACTACAAGACCAGCAGGAACTGCAATTGTTGGTGTATTCGGTGGCGGTCAAGCAATTCATATTGTCGCAAGACAGGGTATGGAAATTGCTATGTCTGATTCACACGATGCAAACTTCACAAAAGATATTATGGTTATGAAAGCAACAGTAAGACTAGGTCTTCCGATCTATCGAGCAAGTGCTTTCTGTTCAATTACAGGTTTATAAATCTGTTATGGTTATGTCGCACTCGAGCTACGCAAGTAATTCGAGTGTGCATAATCTAGGAAAGGAAAATATGTTTATAGTTAAGAAAGATGCTTGGATGAACGAAGCAGGCGAAGTTAAAGAGTCTGCCGATGAACTTCCAAAGGGTTGGAAAAAGGGTAAATTAGTGGCTAGAAAAGGTCAAGAAATTACTGACGCCCAAGCTAAAGAGTGGGGTTTAAACAAAGCATCTACAAAAGCAAAAGCACCTAAAGAAAATAAGTAAGTAAATGTCACACGCCGGTTATGTATCTACTGCCGATCTTAAAAACTACATAGGGCTTACCGGATCTGGACAAGATACAAATATTTCTAATGCAATTCAATCAGCTTCACGACAAATAGATCGTATTTGTGGTCGCCGTTTTTTTCAAGACGCTACCGCTAACGCAAAAACTTTTACACCAAAGAGTAATCTATTTCTTGAAACACCGGACATAAGTACGACTACCGGCTTAATTGTCAAACTAGATACTACTGATAATGGCTCTTATGATAAGACACTGACAATTGACACTGATTTTATCGTAATGCCTACAAATCCAAGAGTGCTTGGAAGCGGAGCAGGTGAACACGAGCCTTACACAGAGATAAGGATATTAAATACAAGAAGCTCAGAAAGGTTTGATCCGGATATTATTAACAATGTTCAAATCACTGCTAAATTTGGATTCGCTATTATTCCGGAAGATATTAAACAAGCAACCTTAATACAGGGACTTAGATTATTTAAAAGAAAAGATACACCATTTAACGTATTTGGAAACGAAACAACAGGAACGATAGAGTTGTTTAATAAATTTGATCCAGACGCTATGTCTTTATTAAAGAACTTTAGACGCTTAAATCTTGTTGGCGAACTTACTTAATGGCTAATACACAAGTAGAGATAAAGGGTGTTGATAAACTCAAAAGAAGATTAGATCTTGCTGGATTAACTGCTTTACCAATAAGGCAATTTATGAGAGCAACAGGGGCAGTTTTAAGAGATAGTGCTAAAGATAACGCACCAGAGTTTAGCGGATCTCTCAAAAGCAGTATTCACGTTCAACGTATTAAAGCAAAAGGAAGATTACCGCATAGCGTTAAAATCTATTCAAGTAGATCTTATGCAAAATATGTTCACGGCGATCCTAAAAAGTCTGGAAGATTAAAACTAACAGAGCCATACACAAGATCTGTTCCACATTACCCACCAATTAAAGCACTAAAACCTTGGAGTGAAGCAAAAGGTCTTAATCCTTATGCTGTTCAAAGATCTATTGGAAAGAAAGGAACACCGCTTGTACCATTTTTCTTAATAGCTATGAAAGAAACAAAAGCAGAAAGGGCATTATTATTACAATCAACAACGAAAATGATCGAAGCAAAATGGAAAGCAGGTAAAATACGTGGCTAGTTTAACTTCTATTAGAAATGGTATTGGATCTAATCTTACTGCTATTACAACAATTACTGTTTCTAACTTTGTTCCGGATTCAATTGAGCCACCAACCGCAGTTGTAGGCGTAGTGGATCTTATTGAGTTTGATACAACAATACAAAGAGGGGCAGATCGTTATGAGATACCGGTATTCATTTATGTATCAAGAGTTGATGCTCAAGATAGCCAAGAAACCTTAGACTCTTTCCTAGCTTCAACCGGATCTTCAAGTATAAAGGCAAAGATAGAAAGTGATACTACATTAGGCGGTGCTTGTCAATCTTTGAGAGTAGTTGAGGCGAAAGACGTTGGCGTGTATAATGTAAATAACATCGACTACTTAGGAGTTGAATTTATGATAGAGGTAATAGCGTAATGAATTTTATAGTGAAAATAGGATTTGACACAGAGAAAGAAAGATTTGAAGTGGGCGATCCTATTAGTAAAGAACAGTTGAAAGAAAAGGACTGGAAAGAGCTTCTTGAAATGGGCGTTATTGGTAAGAAAGATCCAGTGAAAGAATTAAAAAAAGAAGTTAAAAAGGTCAAAACCAAGCAAGAGAAATCAAAGGAGTTATAATGGGCTATGGTATGGGGCGTTCAGGTGGCAACACAAGGCGTAGAAGAAGAAGAAGGACAGGTAGAGGTAAAAAGTAAATGGCTTTTGTTCACGGAAAAGACACTAAAGTATTTTTCAATAATAATGATTTTGGACAGTATTTTAATCAAATAGACTTTAATAGAACTTCTGATGTAGCGGAAACAACTGCATTTGGTAATTCTAATAAAACTTATATTTCTGGCGATAAGGACGGAACATTATCAATGGCGGGACTATTTGACGCTACCGCCGATGCAGTGCTTCAGCCGTTTCTTGGAAGCTCTACAAATACTAATGTTGTTGTTGGGCTAGACGGCATAACAGACGGCAAAAGCGTGATGTTCGGAGCTGGAGTTGTGACAAGTTATGGACAATCCTCGCCAGTGGGCGACGTTGTTGGAACTTCTATTGATATGCAAAGTGATAATGGTTTTTTTAATGGATTAGTTTTAGATAATGCAACAATTACCGCAACAGGTAATTCTACTTCAACTGATAATTCAGCGTCTTCATCTAATGGTGGAGGAGCTTTCGCAATTGCAACAACTGTATCTGGATCTACTCCGGTTGCAACAGTAAAGATACAGCACTCTACAAATGACGCTACTTTTGTAGATTTAGTCACATTTACAAATTTCACTTCTGCTGGAGCACAAATAAGCGAAGTAGCAAGTGGAACAACAATAAATAGGTATCTCAGAGTAAATTATACGATTAGCGGATCTACACCTAGTTTCGCATTAATAGTTGGCTTTGGGCGTAATGGTTAAGAAAGGATAATATTATGGCATTTGTTCACGGAAAAAGCTCTGTCTTTAAACTTGATAATTCAGGTGGATCTTTGACAGACATTTCAAGCTTTGTTAATAATGTTGACTTTCCAGAAACTGCAGACGTTGCTGAAACAAGCACTCTTGGTTCAAGTAATAAATCTTATATAGCAGGATTAAAGGACGCGACAATTTCGTTGAGTGGACTTTTTGACGCTACTGTAGATGCAATACTTGGAGCAGTCATTGGGCAAAGTGCTACTTTGTCTTTTGAATATTCACCAGAAGGAACTGCGAGTGGAAAGGTTAAATACACAGGCGAGTGTATATTAACTTCTTACTCATTAAGCTCCCCAGTTGGCGATGTCGTTGGTTATTCAGCAGATCTACAAGTTTCCGGAGCAGTCACAAGAGGAACACACTAAATCTAAAGGAGTAAAAATGAGTGAAAAAAACAGGTTGTCTTTAGATGATCTAATTGCATTACCAAACGTGCAAGAGGAAGAAGTCTTTATTCCACAATGGAATAAAAGTATTTTGGTGCGTGGTATCTCAAAAGCTACTCAAGTTAAATTAGGAAGATTATTGCAAGACGATAATAAAGACGCTTTTGATTATCAAAAAGCTTTATTAAAAGAAAGTGTTGTAGATCCTAAATTAGATGATGACGCTATTGATATTCTTTATCAAAAAGAAAGCACTATTGTTGATTTAATATTTGTAAAGCTTAATGAGATAAACGGACTCGGAGGTATCGGCACAGACGCCGAAGAATTTCCGGAAGAATAGCGATCTTGCATTCCAATTCAAATTAGCTAGAGAGTTAGGTTTAACTGTTGGCGAATTACAACAGAAGATGTCCGTGCTAGAATATCAACAATGGATAGGATTTTATCTTTGGGAAAAAGAAGAAAGAGATAAAGTCCAAGCAATAGCAGAAGCAGAGGCAAAGAAGAAAAAGAATAGAATATAATGGCAGTCGCAGATATATTTATAAGGATAGTCACTAAAGGTGCTGAATTAGCAAGTAGCCAGATGAAAGGTCTTGGCGATTCTGCTGGAGGCACAACCGGTAAACTAGGAAAAATGTCCGGTCTTATGAAAGGGGCAGTTGCTGGTGGTTTAATTGCAATTGGTAAAGGTTTACAAGAAGCGGTTGGACAATTTATAAGCTTTGACGATGCTATGACACAATCGTTGGCGATTATGGACACAACAGTCGCACAACAACAAAAAATGGAAGAAACTGCATTAGCAGTATCAAGAACAACAAGAATATCAGCTGAAGATTCGGCTGAAGCTTTTTTCTTTCTAGCTTCGGCTGGTTTAGACGCTGAGCAATCTATTGAAGCTCTACCACAAGTTGCAAAATTCGCACAAGCCGGTATGTTCGATATGGCAACAGCAACAGATCTTGCAACAGACGCCCAGAGTGCATTAGGTCTAGCAAGTGATGATGCACAAACCAACTTAGATAATTTAACTAGAGTGACAGACGTTTTAGTAAAAGCTAATACTTTGGCTAACGCTTCTGTTGAACAATTTTCTGAAGCTTTAACTAATAAGGCAGGATCGGCATTAAAAGTCACAAACAAATCAATTGAAGAAGGAGTTGCAGTATTATCTGCATTAGCAGATCGTGGTGTCAAAGGAGCTGAAGCTGGAGAAAAATTAAATCAGATTTTAAGAGATATACCTAGAGCCACCGCAAAAAATAGCGAAGAATTCGCAAAACTAGGTTTGAATATGTTTGATACTGA
>CEOU01015386.1_pt1 | contig 32792 bp, 39 predicted proteins | sample 530731 | NCBI WGS metagenome assembly CEOU01 (sample SAMEA2620894, study PRJEB7988) | marine metagenome | isolation source: saline water (ENVO:00002010), including
CCTGTCATCCAAGCCTATCCAGAGTTCAAGTCTAAGAGGGTCAAGACTAAGCTATTTGGTGAGGTCATAAAGCCACGTATAAATGAGGAAACAGAGAAACTAGCAGTCTTGAAAGCTGGAAATTCTCTACCACCTAACTTTATACACAGCCAAGATTCAGCACATTTAATGCTTACTGTTGGACATGCTCTTTATAATGGTGTACAATCTTTTTGTAACGTACATGATTCATTCGGCACTGTCGCTGGTGATTGTGAACAGTTAGCAAAGAGTATTAGAGAAACATTTGTAGACATGTATAAAGATAGCCACTATCTCAAGGACTTTCGAGCATCGCTTGAACCTGTGCTGGATGAGAAAGCAAGGAAGAAGTTGCCGGATGTCCCGGATAGGGGCGATTTAGACTTGGACAAAGTATTAGATAGCGAGTTCTTTTTTAATTAGTACCCGTTATTGGACAAGGGCAACAGATACCAATTTTAGAAAAGGAAATTTATGGCTTCAAAATATCAAACTTTTACAACCCCTACGGGGATAGCCCAATACCCTTATCTATCTGAGCCAGATACAAAATTCTCAGAGGAAGGGGATTACAAGGTCAACATTATTCTTCCTAAAGAAAAGGCAGACCCAATCATCAAACAGATTGATGAGGTAGTATCCGCTAACATTGCTGAAATCAAGAAGTCTAAGAGCAAAGTTAAGGAAGCTAACCTGCCCTATTTTAATGAAGAAGTTGAGGGCAAAGAAACAGGCAATGTCATTATCAAGTTCAAATCTAAGGGGGCATACAAGCCAGCCATTTTTGACAGTAAAGGAAAACCAATGCTTCAGTCTAATATTTGGGCTGGCTCTGAGTTGAAGGTAAACGCAGCCATAGCACCGTTTTACACAGCTATGGTGGGAGCAGGAGTATCTTTAAGACTGAGGGCTGTACAGGTCATCCAGTATGTAGAGGGTGGTGCAGGTGCAGGTCGTTTTGGTTTTGAAGAAGAAGCAGGTTTTACCCAAGAAAGTGACAAAACAGATGAACCATTGGCAACGAATACAGAGGAAGACGAGGACTTCTAAGTATCGTAGTGGTCTGGAAGCGTCAGTTGCACAACAGCTAGATTCTCTAAAAGTTAGCTACGATTATGAGAAACTGGTACTTAATTACACCCGTCCTGCAAAGGCACATAAGTATACTCCCGACTTTGTGCTGAACAATGGGGTAATTGTGGAGTGCAAAGGACGTTTCCTGACTGCCGACAGACAGAAGATGATTTTAGTAAAGCAACAAAACCCGTTAGCCGATATTAGATTTGTATTTTCTAATGCACAAACAAGAATATCCAAGTTGTCAAAGACAACATATGCAATGTGGTGCGACAGAAACGAATTTATGTGGGCTGATAAATTTATACCTGATGATTGGATAACATAATGATTAAATTTTTATTAATACTATTAGTTGTACTTGTATCTCCCTTTAGTGTTGCAGGTGATGATTTCAAAACATCTGAACACAATTTTAATTTTCAAGGGGATAAGCTAGGCTTGAAGGTTAGGTCGTTGTACGGTAGTTCTTACAACCATCTGGAGTTTGGATATAAACCTTGGAAACCTGTTGAGGTAGGGTTTAGATACGCAGAAAGTGGTAGTACAACAGAGTCTAATTATAAGTTGAGACATACTTTAGGCAAGTGGTGGGGCGTTGACATGGCACACCAGCTAGAGTATCGGACTTTTAGTGGTGACACGACAGACTACTATCGGTGGCGAATTATTGTAGGCTACAAGAAAAAGTTTGGTGACAATTGGGCTGTTTGGGGTAAGGTACAACCAAGGTGGAAGTACTATACCGCAAATGATTTGGTAAATGATGGTGCTATTGATGACATCAAATCGCAGATAGGCGTGGATTACACTCGTAATAAAGTTACGTTCACTCCATTTATTCAAGTAATGAATCATGGCGATGCTGGTGGGTATCGAATGGACAACACAACATTAGGAACAAATCTTACAATTAAATTTTAGGAGAACATATGGAATCTACGAGCGAGTTTGTTTTTCACGCTCCCTGTGATTCCTGTGGTTCTAAAGATAATGTAGCAGTGTACAGTGATGGACATGGGTATTGTTTTGGATGTGCAAAGCATTACCCTGTCTACACTGGACAGCCAGCAAAGAATGGATGTGCCGATTTAATATCTGGAGATTACAAGACATTAAAATCTAGGAAAATTGAAATAGGCACAACTGAAAAGTTTAGTTACAGTCTTGGCAAGTACAATGGAAAGGTTGTACAGATTGCAAGCTACCATGATGTCAATGGTAGTATTGTAGCTCAGAAGTTACGCTATCAAGACAAAACATTTCAGTGGCTAGGCGATAGTAAAAAAGCTACACTATTCGGACAGAACCTATGGGGGTCGGGCGGTAAGATGGTCACAGTCTGTGAGGGTGAGATAGATGCGATGTCTATGTCACAAGCACTAGGAAATAAGTGGGCTGTTACAAGTATCAAGAGTGGAGCTAATGGAGCTAAGAGAGATGTACAAGCTAACTTTGAATGGTTAGATAGCTTTGAAAAGGTTATATTTTGTTTTGACCAAGATGAGGCAGGTAGGGATTCTGCATTAGAATGTGCTAAATTGTTTAGTCCTTCAAAAGCAAAGGTCATGGCATTGCCTCTCAATGATGCTAACGAAATGGTAAAGCAAGGCAGAGAAAGGGAATTGATACAAGCCTTTTGGAACGCCAAGACTTTTACACCTGACGGCATCGTAGCTGGTACTGACATCTATGATATTGTACTCAAGGTAGACGATAGGAAATCTATTGACTACCCTTTTTTCGCCATCAATGAGAAGACACATGGGATGCGAAAGAATGAATTAGTTACAGTGACAGCAGGGTCGGGGATTGGAAAATCTTTATTCGCTCGGCACGTAGCACACAACTTGTTGATTAGCGGTGAGCGTGTTGGTTATGTGGCTCTTGAGGAAAACTTACAACGTACTGCATTGGGTATTATGGGTATCGAATTACAACACCCGTTGCATTTGAATAGGGATGGAATTGATGAAAAATTATTTCGTGACGCTTTCGATTATACTGTTGGTAGTGGCCGCTTTTATTTATACAACCATTTTGGGTCTACGCAATCTGATAATTTAATATCCAAAATACGTTATCTAGCAAAGGGCTGTGAATGTGATTGGATATTTTTAGACCACCTAAGTATTATTGTTAGTGGTATTGGGGATGGTGATGAACGTAGAATTATAGACAACACAATGACCTCATTAAAATGTTTGACTGAGGAAACTGGTGTCGGTATGATGTTGATAAGCCATCTACGTAGACCAAGTGGTGACGAGGGATTTGAGAATGGTAAGATGACTAACTTAAATTCTTTACGTGGTTCACATGCAATAGCCCAGTTATCAGATATGGTTATTGGATTGGAAAGAAACCAACAAGACGTTGAACACAAGAATGTAACGACTGTAAGAGTTTTGAAAAACAGGTACTCTGGGGATTGTGGAGAGAGTGGTCAACTGGTTTACGACCCAATCAAAGGAGTGATGACAGAGTTTAATACGGGAGAAGATTATTAAAACTACAACTAAGATGGGATGGGTTGAAGTTGTCTTAGAAGCTCTTGATGAAGTCAACAAAAGTTCAGATAGAGTAGCTATCATTGATGTAGCTAAAAATGAATCAGCGACATTACTTGATTATGCTCTTTCAGAGTTAGAGCAAGAAAATGGAAACGCCTGTCGAATTGAAGTACGTATGAATACTTTACATTAAGGAGATGTTATGGGATGTAAACATCAACCACATCAAGGAAAAGAATATATCATCGACATTGAAACTAATGGGCTACTCGATGATGTGACCAAGGTTCATTGCTTAGTCTTAAAGGATATACGTTCTAATGTAATCCAGACATTTAGTAATGATATAAATTGTAATGGGGCTGTTGAGCAGGGTATTGAATTAATAAATAATGCTGAGTTGATTGTTGGACACAACATTATTAAATATGATTTACCAGTGTTGAGAAAAATATACCCTCGTTGCAATGACCTCAAAAATGTTTTTGATACTTTAGTTGCTTCACGTTTAATCTGGTCAGACTTACGAGACTTAGATGCTAAGTCAAAAGTTAATGCTGAGTTATTGGCACACAGAGCGTGGGGGTCACATGCGTTAAAAGCATGGGGAATAAGACTAGGAAATCATAAAGCTGAGATAGATACTGATTGGTCTGTACTAACTAAGGAAATGTTAGACTATTGCATACAGGACGTAGAGGTCACTCACTTGTTGTACCAAAAGATTTTGGATAAAAAATATTCCGAGCAAGCATTAAAACTCGAACATGATGTAGCCAAAATTATAGGTAAGCAAGAGAGATACGGTATTATGTTTGACGTTAACAAAGGGAAAGAATTACATGCTAGTTTATCCAAAAGAAGAAGTGAAATCAAAACAGAATTACAGAAGGTTTTTCCCCCTCTTGAAAAGACGACTATCTTTGTGCCGAAAGTCAATAACAAAAAACAAGGTTATGTTAAAGGTAAGAGGGTAAGAAAAGTAGAGCTTGTAGATTTTAACCCCTCATCGAGACAACACATTGCTAACAGATTAAAATACAAAGGGTGGAAGCCTAAAGAATTTACTCCAGATGGCTCACCTAAAGTAGATGATAAAGTTTTAAATGAATTAGATTTTCCAGAAGCAAAACTGTTAGCTGAGTATTTCTTATTAGAAAAAAGAATTGGCATGTTAGCAGAGGGTCAACAGGCATATTTAAAGTTAGAAAGAGAGGGACGTTTGCATGGAAGCGTCAACACTAATGGTGCTGTTACAGGCAGAAGCACAGCAAGTAGTCCTAACCTTCAGCAAGTTCCAGCCGTATATGCTCCATATGGGAAAGAGTTTAGAGAACTTTTCACCGTGCCGGATAATCATTCGATGGTTGGAGTGGATATGTCAGGTATTGAAGTTAGATGTCTCGCTCATTTTCTTACTCGCTACGATAATGGCGAATATTCTAAGATAGTTTTAGAAGGAGACATCCACACTGCTAACCAAGAAGCTGCAGGACTCGAAACTAGAGACTTAGCAAAACGATTTTTTTATTGTTGGTTATATGGTGGTGGTGTTGGTAAGATTGCAGAAGTTACAGGCAAGAGTGTTAAGGAAGCTAAGAAAGTTAAAGAGCGTTTCCTTAACAGGATGCCAGCTTTAGCAAAACTTATTGAGCAGGTGCGTAAGTCTGCTGAGAGAGGCTACTTGATTGGACTAGACAAGAGAGTAGTTAAAGTTAGAAATACATTTAGTGCGTTAAATACATTGTTGCAAAGTGCTGGTGCGTTGTGTGCAAAGCAATGGTTAGTTGAGTTTAATGAAGCAATGCATGGACAGCAACATGTTAAACAATTATTGTGGGTGCATGATGAAATACAAATACAATGTCCTAATGAGTATGCACAGTATGTAGGTGAGGAAGCTGTGGATTGTATTAAGAGAGCCGGGAAATCTTTAAACATGCGTATCCCTTTGGACGGTGAGTTCAAGATAGGCACTAACTGGAGTGAGACACACTAATGAAAAATAATAAATTTGATTTAGATTTAAAGTTTGGAAAAAACCGTGAAGATTTTGTAGCTTCATTACTCAACGAAGACCGAGCAAAGATAGAAGTAAAATCAGAACGTGATTGGTGGAGTCGTACAGGAAACATTGCCATAGAAGTAGAATGCAATGGTAAACCCAGTGGACTAACTGTTACACAAGCAGACTACTGGTTTCATATATTAACAAAGGGCAAATCTAATGTAGCAATGTTAATGTTTGAAACTAAGAAGCTAAGAAAAATAGTTAAAAAATTTAACAAGCCTGAGTATACTAAAATGATTGGAGATAGAAAAGCATCTAAGTGTATTCTTATACCGTTAACTGAATTGATGACAGAAGTGAGGACAGTATGAAAACACAGTTACTTATAGACGGTGATATAGTAGCTTATCAATCGGCTATATCATCAGAGGTAGAAATAAAGTGGGACGATGATTTGTGGACACTGCATTCACATGAAGATGAAGCTAAAGAAATGTTAGACAACACGATAGCAAAAATGAAAAAGAATTTAAAAGCTGATTCTATTGTTGTAGCTATAACAGACAAAGCTAATTTTAGAAAAGATGTATTGCCTACGTACAAAGATAACAGAAAACAAAGACGCAAACCTATTGTATTAGGAATCTTACGTAGTTACCTTATCAAAAAATACAATGCCATTTTTTACACTGGTTTAGAAGCTGATGATGTATTAGGAATCCTAGCGACTAAACCTAGTAAGTATGATAAAGTTATCGTGTCTATTGATAAAGACTTTAATCAAATACCTACTAAGATAAGTAGAGATGGTGAGACTGTTACGAGTGAAGTAACTACACAAGAAGCTGACTTGTTTCATATGATGCAGACACTAGCTGGCGATTCATCCGATGGTTATTCTGGATGTCCTAAGATTGGAATGGTAACTGCCAAACGATTATTAGGTAAGAAAAAAACTGTTGAAAGTATGTGGGAAACTGTAGTAGAAACATATAAGAAAGCAGGGTTAGAAGAAAGGGATGCCTTACAACAAGCTAGGGTTGCTAGAATTTTAAGGCATGGTGAGTATGACACTAAAACGGGAGAAGTAAAACTATGGGAGACATCACAATACAACAAGAAGCAGCAGAACAAATAGATAAAATATTATCAGAAGAAGAACAACGACCCTATGCACTCAGAATATTTGTAGTGGGTGGTGGTTGTTCTGGATTTGAATATGGTTTTTCATTAGAGCTAAACGGCAAACAAGATGATGACCTTGAATTTGAAACAAATGGCATAAAGATGGTTTGTGATTATATGTCAATGCAATATTTAAACGGGGCAATAATTGGATGGAGTTCAACTATTGCTGGTTCTAATTTCTCAATTAAAAATCCAAATGCAACTGCAACCTGTGGGTGTGGTTCATCATTTGCCGCATAAGGAAAAGATATGGAAGATGTAATAAGAAAACCTAAACACTATGCACAATATAAAATTGAACCTATAGAATTTATCATGGCTAATGATTTAAATTTTTGTGAAGGTAATGTAATTAAATATGTGTTAAGGTATAGAGATAAAGGTGGTATTGAATCTTTAAACAAAGCGAAACAGTATATTGATTTTATGATACGTGACATGTTGGAAAAGGGAGAGGTAACATGAGTTTAAATTTAGATTTTAGAATGGATGAAAAATTTACAGAGCAAGCACTCACAATATTGAGAGATAGATATTTACTGCCAGAAGAAAAATCACCTCAACAAGCATTAGGCAGAGTTGCAGAAGCATTTAGTGATTCAGAATACATGGCAGAAAAGATTTATGATTACGTATCAAAACAATGGTTCATGTTTGCCACTCCTGTTTTAACCAATGGTGGCACTGAAAGAGGAATGCCCATCTCTTGTTTTCTTAATTATGTTCCCGACAGTAGAGAGGGACTAACTGAACACTACACTGAGAACGCTTGGCTTGCTAGTGTTGGTGGTGGCATCGGTGGGTACTGGGGAGACATTCGCTCTGATGGTATTGCTACTTCTGGTGGGTCGCAATCCAGTGGGTCTATTCCATTCATGCACGTAGTTGATAGTGAAATGCTTGCATTCTCACAAGGCAAAACAAGGAGAGGTAGCTATGCTGTTTACCAAGATATTTCACATCCTGAGATTGAAGAATTTTTGGACATGCGTAAACCGAGTGGTGGTGATATTCACAGAAAGTGTCTCAATCTGCATCACGGTGTTTGCATCCCTGATAGTTTTATGTCTCTTATTGATAAGTGTAGCAAAGATAATAGTGCTGATGATTCTTGGCAGTTGGTTGACCCCCATACAAACAATGTTGTTAAAACAGTCTCAGCAAAACAGCTTTGGCAAAAGATACTGGAGAACCGTGTGGCTACTGGTGAGCCATATTTATTCTTTACAGATACAGTCAATCAAGCCTTACCAGAAGCACAGCAAATTAGAGGATTAACTGTTAAAGCGTCTAACCTTTGTAGTGAAATAACATTGCCTACAAACACAGAGCGTACTGCTGTCTGTTGTTTATCTTCTGTCAATCTTGAATACTTTGATGAATGGAAACACGACCCTGAGTTTATATATTATATAGTTAGATTTTTAGACAATGTACTTGAACATTTTATAGATAATGCACCACCAGATTTATATAAAGCTGCTTGGAGTGCAGAACAAGAACGCAGTATTGGATTAGGGGCTATGGGGTTTCATGCTTATCTACAACGTAACATGATACCTTTTAATACTGTCTTATCTGTAACAGCTAATAACAATATATTTAAACACATAAAAGAAGAAGCGGTAAAAGCTAGTTTAGAATTAGGAAAGACAAGAGGTGAAGCCCCTGATATGATAGGTACTGGGCGTAGAAACGCACACCTTCTTGCTATTGCTCCTAACGCTACAAGTTCTATCTTGTGCAATACCAGCCCATCTATTGAGCCTTTAAGAGCTAACGCATTTGTGGCTAAGACAATGAGTGGGTCATTCTTGTACAAAAATAAATATTTAAGAGAAATATTAAAACAAAAAAATATAGACAATGATGAAACGTGGAAAAGCATCATAGCTAATAAAGGTTCAGTACAACATTTAAAAGATTTAGGAACATGGGAACAAGATGTATTTGCTACAGCTATTGAAATAGACCAACGGTGGATTGTAGATTTGGCTGCACAAAGACAAGAGTACATCTGTCAATCTCAAAGTTTAAATCTATTTGTACCTGCTGATGTACACATAAAAGATTTACATGAGTATCACATGAGAGCGTGGAAAAAAGGTGTTAAAACTTTATACTATTGTAGGTCGGAAGCAATCCGCAGAGCAGAAATATTGTCTACTAAAGTAGAAAGAAAAGTAAGACCCGACTACAAAACAGAAGAAGAATGCTTGTCATGCGAGGGATAACATGTTAACTAAAACTAGAAATCATTATAAACCGTTCCAGTATGAGTGGGCATTTGAAGCCTACGATATACAACAAAAAATGCACTGGCTTCCATCTGAAGTTCCACTAGCTGAAGATGTAAAAGATTGGAACATAAGATTAACCCAGAAAGAAAAGAACCTTATATCTCAAATTTTAAAGTTCTTCACTCAAGGCGATGTAGACATAGCACAGGCATATCTTGACAGGTACATCCCCCTGTTTAAACCGCCTGAGATACGCATGATGCTGTCTGCTTTCGCTGCGAGTGAGGCTAACCATGCCCATTCTTATTCACTACTTAATGACACAATAGGAATGTCGGACAGTGAATATCTAGCTTTTCAATCTCTAAAAGAAATGAAAGATAAGCACGACTATCTAATGAATAACAGAGGTTCCGGGGTAGAAGGCAAAGCTAGAGATTTAGCTGTGTTTTCTGCCTTTGGAGAAGGGCTACAACTTTTTGCCAGCTTTGCAATTCTCCTTAATTTTCAAAGGTTTGGCAAAATGAAAGGCATGTGTCAAATAGTTACATGGAGTATTAGAGATGAAAGTCACCATGTAGAAAACATGATTAAATTGTTTCATGCTTTAGTAGATGAAAATCCTGAGATATGGGACGACAATTTTAAACATACTATTTATGATATATGTCGAGACATGGTAGAACTAGAAGATAAGTTTATAGATTTAGCTTTTGAACAAGGTGGTATTGAAGGTTTAGAACCGCATGAAGTTAAAGATTATATACGGCACATAGCTGATAGACGCTTATTACAACTGGGTTTGAAGCCTAACTATGGTGTCAAAGATAACCCGTTACCTTGGTTAGAATGGGTAGTTAATGGTGTAGAGCATACAAACTTTTTTGAGAACCGGGCTACCGAATACAGCAAAGGGGCAGTAACAGGTACGCTTTGGAATTAATAAGACCCCCTATTAGAAAGGAATTTACAATGGATGTATTACCTTTAAAGGTTAAAGATTTGATTGCAGAGTTAGATAAAGAATTTCCTTTAGAGATGCCTAGTATTAAACTCCCTGATAGAGAAGTTTGGTTTAAAGCAGGGCAAAGAGATGTTGTAAATTATTTAATTAAACTACAAAAAGAATCATAGGAGTTTATTATGTGTTTTGGAGGCTTTAGAAGTGGTAGAAACCCTCCCCCACCAGCACCACCACCAGTTCAACAAGACGTAGCTGAACCAGATACACCTGAATTGGAAATTGATGTGGATGAGAAGGGTGAAAAGAAACGTAAGAAAGCAAGAGGAACATCCATGCTACAAACTACCGATTTAAGTATTCCTACGGCTGGTCGTATGGGTGGAACTGGTACATAATATATGGAAATACAAGATTTAGTAGATACAGCAGAAGGTCGCTATGAACGAATGCATGAAGAAAGAGAACACTATCTTGAACGTGGTAGAGAAACTGCGGAATTAACTATTCCACATGTACTCGTTGATTATGGGTTTACTGAATCTTCAGATTTATATACACCATACCAAAGTGTTGGTTCTAGGGGAGTTAACAACTTAGCTAGTAAATTGTTGTTGTTACTCTTCCCACCTAACCAACCATTCTTTAGATTATCTATAGATGGTAAAGCAAAAGAACAGGCAGAACAACAACCAGAAATAAAAACAGAGATAGAAAAAGTTTTATCTAAAATAGAACGTGAAGTTATGGGAACTATAGAATCAGAAGCTATGCGTGTTCCTGTATTTGAAGCTCTAAAACACCTGCTTATTGCAGGTAATGTGTTGTTGCATATACCTAAAAAAGAAAAGATGAAGGTATATCCCTTAACGAATTATGTAATAAAAAGGGATGCTTCTGGTAATCCATTAGAAATAATAATAAAAGAATCTGTGTCAATAAAAGCATTACCAGAAGAAGCACAGCAAATTGCCTATGCTCACATGAGCAAAGAACAGCTAAGTGCTACAGATGATTGTGATTTGTTTACACATTTGTACCGACTACCAGATGGCAACTTTTATGTGTGCCAAGAAATTAAAGGGGTAAAAATCCCGTCATCCATAGGGAAGTTCACACCTGATAATTTTCCTTACCTACCTTTACGAATGGTATCTGTAGATTCGGAATCGTATGGACGTTCATACGTAGAGCAATATCTAGGTGATTTAAAGAGCTTAGAAGGATTGTCACAAAGCCTAGTGGAAGGAGCCGCAGCCAGTTCTAAAGTTGTCTTCCTCGTTAAGCCTAACGCATCCACTAAAAAACGTGACTTAGCTAACACTCGTAATGGTGATATTATTACAGGTAATGATGGTGATGTTCAAGTTTTACAAGCACAAAAACACTATGATTTGGGGGTGGTCGAGAAAGCTATCTACCGTTTTGAACAACGGTTGCAGTTTGCATTCCTGTTAAATGCAGCGGTACAAAGGGATGCTGAAAGAGTGACATCTACAGAAATACGATACATGGCAAACGAGTTAGAGACTGCCTTGGGTGGTGTCTACTCGTTATTGTCACAAGAATTACAGTTGCCGATTGTGCGTTTACTTATGCAACGCATGTCAGCCAAAGGTTTAATACCTAAGTTGCCTAAAGGAAGTGTGAAACCTACTATTGTAACAGGAGTAGAAGCACTAGGCAGAGGTAATGACTTAGATAAGTTAAGAGAATTTGTAGCTGAAATATCTCAGTTAGCTCAAATCAATCCACAAGCTGTGCAGATGCTAAACATTTCAGATTTAATACAGCGTATGGCTAACAGTCATGGCATAGAAACTGAAGGATTGATTAAGACACAGGAACAATTACAAGCTGAACAAGAAGCTGAAATGCAAGCTCAACAGATGGCACAGCTACAGCAGACAGCACAGGATGTAGCACCACAAGTAGCTAATAATTTGACAAGGCAATAGGGAGCTAACATTTTTAAGGAAATTGTATGGCAGAGCAAGTAACAATATCAGAACCAGAAACAACGGCAGAAAAACCAGAAGAAATACAAGCAGACAGACCAGAATGGTTGCCAGAGAAATTTAAAACACCAGAGGACATGGCAAAAGCCTACTCTGAGTTGGAAGGAAAACTAGGTAAACCAACAGATTCTACTGGGGATTCTGACGCAAAGAGCGATAACCTAGAAATTGAAAAAGCAGAACAAGCAGTAGAGTCTGCTGGTTTAAACATGGCTGATTTACAAGCTGAATATGATAAAGATGGACAACTTGCAGATAAGTCATACGAAGCATTAGAAAAAGCTGGTATTCCTAAAGATTATGTCAACGCATTTATAGAAGGTCAAAAAGCTCTAGCCACACAGCGTACTACTGAAATTAGAAATTTAGTCGGTGGTAATGATAATTACAATGAAATGACTACATGGGCTAAAGACAATATGTCTGACGCAGAAATAAATGCTTACAATAATTCAGTTAATAGTGGTGATATGGAACAAACTAAATTAGCTGTATTAGGATTACAAGCGAGGTATCAAAGTATAGAAGGTGTTGAGCCTACCCTTACCAGAGGGAAAGGAAATGTTCCTAATACATCTGGTGCATTTAGGTCATGGGCTGAAGTAACATCTGCTATGAAGGATGCTAGGTATCAATCAGATGAAGCATACAGGGCTGACGTACAAGCTAAAATACAAAACAGCCAATTATAGTTAGACTCCCGTTTGGGAGTTAACTTACAATCATTCAAGTCTGAAAACTTGACCTCTTGAGGGAGACAATCTTGATTAGAAGGAGCGAATGTATTGTATCCACCAATTCGATAAATCTAGTATAAGGAGATTATTATGGCTGCAGCAACGCCAGTATCAGTTGGTAAGGTCAATGCTTCAGGTTCAGAAGACGCTTTATTTCTAAAAGTCTTTGCAGGAGAAGTCCTGACTAGCTTTGAACGAGCCAGCGTAACCGCAGGTGCAGAGATGGTACGCTCTATCTCTAGTGGAAAGTCTGCTACATTCCCAGTTATGGGTCGTGTAGCCGCATCATATCACACCCCCGGAGCAGAAATCACCGGAAGTGATGTAAACCACAATGAGAAAGTTATTACCATTAATGACTTGCTTATCAGTTCAGTATTCTTATCCAACTTGGAAGAAGCCAAGAATCATTGGGATGTACGTAGTGCATACTCCACTGAGATTGGTCGTGCTTTAGCATTCCAAAAGGATAAGCATATCCTACAAACCATTGGTCTAGCATCACAGGCTTCAGCTAACGTAAGCGATTCAGGCTACGGGGCTGGAACAACAGTGACAGATTCTAACATTGCAAGTGCTACAGATGCAACAGCAGCCCAAGCAATGATTGACGCTCTGTTCGATGCAGCCAAAGCTCTTGATGATAACTATGTTCCAGCAGAAGGTCGTAAGGCTTTCCTAAGAACAGAAGAGTATTACAAGATGGCTAATGCCACTAATGCAGTCAACATTGATTTCAGTGGTCAAGGTTCTATTGCAGAAGGCAGAGTAATGAAAGTTGCAGGTATTGAGTTAGTACCAACACCTCACTTTGTTGCATCTGACCTTTCATCGTCTACTGCTGTAGATGCTGGTTCAGCAATAGGTACATATCCGCAACGTGTTAACTTGGCAAACTATGTTGCCTTGGTATGTCATCCAAGTGCAGCAGGAACAGTCAAGCTAATGGATTTGGCTACCGAAATGGAGTATGACATTAGAAGGCAAGGTACTTTAATGGTTGCTAAGTATGCTATGGGACATGGAGTTCTACGTCCTGAAGCTGCTGTAGGTATTAAAGAAGCCTAATGACTAATTGGGAAGGCGAGAGAAATCTCGTCTTTCCTCTTTTTTAGGAAAGATAAATGAGTACACAGATAACAGCTACAACTGAGTTACAAGCTGTCAATATTATGCTTAGTTATATTGGCGAAGCTCCTGTATCTACTATTGAAAGCACCACAGGCACAGGAACAGATGTCGCTATGGCAAAAAACATATTAGATGAAACATCAATGTCTGTGCAAACTCAAGGATGGCATTTCAATACTGAAAAAGATGTTACTATAGCTTTAGATACAGACGGTAAAGCAGTATTGCCTACCAATGCAGTTCAAGTTGAAGTATCATCCCCATATCAGGAAGTATATTCATATACTATAAGGAATGGCAATGTTTACGATTTGGAAAATAAAACGGATGTTTTTACTAACGCTCCTATCGTTGATTATGTTTTGGTGCAACAGTTTGAACAACTACCGGAATACGCTAGGCGGTACATCACGACTAAAGCAGCAAGGCGGTTCACTTCTCGACTTGTCGGGGCGACAACTGAATTGGCTAGAATGGCTGAAGCTGACGAGCAAGAGGCACACGTAGCTTTTGAACAAGCAGATGCTAGGGCTGGCGACCACAATATATTAACAGGTAATTATAGTCAATATTATATTATTAACAGAGGTAGATATAGAAGGTCAAATAGATGACATTAGTAACACAAAGCATTCCTAATTTAATTAATGGTATTAGTGAACAGAATGCAGTCCAACGAAATCCTACACAAGCTGAATCACAAGTAAACTTTCAGTCTTTGATTGTCGATGGATTATCTAAAAGACCACCTTTAGAATTTAAAGGTATCATTAACAGCAGTCAACATTTATCTAACAAATCAAAAATTACGTGGATAAACAGAGATGAAGATGATAGATATGTTGTCGTATGGACAGATGGGTTAGCCCCTAAAGTCTATGATTTAACTGGCACTTCAAAATCGGTTGATAACTATGGGGTAGGCAGTGATACTGCAACATATTTAGATTGTTCAAATCCTCAAACAGAATTAAAATGTATTAACATTGCTGATTACACTTTTGTTGTTAATACAACTAAAACTGTAGCTGCGGATAGTGCAACAACTACCGACACTACAGGAAGGTTTGGTAGAGAATTTTTAATATACGTCAAAACTACAGCTTATGGCAGGTTGTTTACAGTTACGTTAACACACGCAGATTGGTCTAGCAGTTACCCACATGGTATACAAGCTCGCTATCAGATGCCATCTGGAAAAGATGCTTCAACAGCTAATTCTATAGGAACAATGCTAGATACAACAAGAGTGGCTGACATTTTAATGTATGGTAAAAGTTCTCAATACTACAAGACAGCACCAGAAGGAATAGATTATAGAATAGTTAAACTAAATGCTACTGGCGGTGTTGATTCAGAGCTTGTAGGAAGTTCTGGCTCAGTTAATGATACAGATGGACTAGCTACGTTTAGCACAATAACTTCTGAATTTACCTTTGAAAGAATAGGAAGCACAATCTATGGCTCAGTAGATGAGTCTGGTAAAACTTTTGGAGTTGAAACTGAAGATGGTTTTGGTAACAATGGAATGTATACTATTAAAGATTCTATTCAAGATTTTGCCAATTTACCAGCCCAAGGTAAAACAGGAATGGTAATTAAAATTACTGGTGATGAAGGAGATAGTAACGGTGATTATTACGTTTCCTACAATGGTGATGGGGTATGGAATGAAACTGTAAAACCCGGAATATCTGTAGGATTAGACAACAGCACAATGCCACATGCTCTAATTAATGATGGCGATGGCACGTTTACTTTTAGGCAAGTAGATTGGAATGATAGAGTAAAAGGGGATACTGAAACAAATCCAAATCCATCTTTTGTAGGTAAGAAAATAAACAACTTAACATTCTTTAAGAATAGATTAGGAATCTTAACAGACCAAAACATTGTACTTACTGAAAATTCTGAGTTTTTTAATTTCTTTGCCACAACAAATACAGATGTTTTAGACACAGACCCTATTGATGTGGCTACTTCCGGTACTACTGTAGATAAACTATATAACGCTATAGAATTTAACCAACAGTTATTGTTATTTAGTAGTCAAGCTCAATATATATTAGAATCTTCTGGGGATACAATAACACCTGTAAATGCCATCATAACTAAAACTTCAACATTTACACATAACACTAACGTAACACCAATAGATACAGGAAGGTTTGTATACTTCATGCAAACCCGAAATGAAAAAGCTTCTGTAGTAGAATACTATGCAGACAATGATTCGTTAGTTAACGATGGGATAGATTTAAATTCAGGCACATCAAATCTTATAGATTCTAATGCACACACTTTGGCTGCTAACAGTATCCACGATACACTCTTTGTAGTAACTGGGAATGTACCTGATACTTCAGGAAGTGCTGGTTTATACTTTACACCGTCATCTTCCGCAGCAACATTAGGAACAACTGAAGCATCAAGAATATATATTTATAAATATTTTTGGGATGGACAACAAAAACAACAATCAGCTTGGTCTTACTGGGAATTTCCTAATACTGAAATATTAAGTGTAAATTCGTATGATAGTGATGTATATGTTATTTACAATATGGAAGGACAAGTAAGACTTAGTAAAATAGACTTACGTAATCCTAACTTTAGTTATGGCAGCACTTCGTATTCTTATCCTTTGTTGTTAGACCATTGGAATGTAGTAGCTTCAGCAGGAAGTTATGACTCTGCTACAGATACAGGAACATATACTTTACCTTATGTTGTAGATAACCAAGTATTAGTAGCATTTGATTTTAATGGGATACAGTACACAATAACATCTTTTCCGGGTAGTGCATTAGTAAACGTAGAAGGAACAGGGGGCAGTTCAAAATCACTTGTTTTTGGGGTTAAGTATACGTCTACCTATCAATTTAGCACTCCTTATGTAAGAAAAGCAGAAGGACAAGCGATTACATCAGGACGCTTTCAAGTAAGAAGAATGTTATTAAATTATGTTGACTCAGGATTTTTTAGAGTTCAAGTAAATCCTGACAACAGAGATGTGTATAATTATGATATGAATGGTATAGTCATATCTAATCCTGACACTACATTAGAATCACCAAACATTGTAAGTGGTGAATTTAATGTTCCTATACAAGCAAGAAATACAGCATATACTTTAACAATAAGAAGTGATAGTGTATTGCCTTGTCACATAATAAATGCAGAGCTTGAAGGGTATTACCATAACAGAGCTAACGTAAGATAATGGCGTATGTTAGAGAGGCAGTGCTTAATGATGCACTAGAATTAGCTCCTAACATGAAAGAAGGGGATGTAGAAGAAATAAAAGCATCTAACAATTTAATACCTTTAGAAGCTCTTGTCATTCCTTTTACTATACCAAACTCAATTATATACACAGCAATAGGCAATAGAGAAGAACCCATTGCAATGTTTGGTAGTTGTCCTACGCCTGATGAAGAAACAGGTATTGTATGGCTTTTGTCGGCAGAATCATTAATACAAAAAACCTATAGGACAAGATTTTTACGTGAGTGCAACCATTGGATTGACGTAATTAGCAAACCATATTCTTATGTGTACAATCATGTAGACGTAAGGAATTGGAAATCTGTAAGATGGTTAGAACACTGCGGATTTAATATTATAAAAACAGAACCCTATGGGGTTCATCAATTAGATTTTCATTTATTAATGAGGGAAAATAATGTGTGACCCTATAGTAATGGCTGGAGTTCAAATCCTTAAAGGAGTAGCTCAATATGAATCCGATAAAGAAGCCTATTCAGCACAAATGGATGCTAACAGACGTAACAGAGAAGCTGCTCAAAGAGGATACCTTGCTGATGTTTCCAGACTTAAAGCTATAGCTGCCGAAAAAGGTGCTGATAAAGTAAGAGCAGATATTAAACTAAAGAAACAAAGGCAATCTGAAATAGCAACTATGCTTAACAGTGGTGCTGGTGGTGTGTCTGCAATTTTAAGAGATATTGGAGCAGATGTTAATGATGCCTTTAATGAAAATACGGCTGCATATATGCAAGATGTGACTAGCTTACAAAGAAAGAGTTTAGAAGCCTATGGAGCTTTTGAACAAACTTGGAATAGTCAGCCTAACCCAGCTAGACCGAATTTCCTAAGTTCAATGCTTGGTGCTACTGCATCTGCAACTGAGTCTTACATAGGAATGAAAGGCTATCAAGAAAGTAGTAATACAAGTAACACATCAAGAAGAGTTGCAGGAAGTCCTACATCAAACATATCAAGCAGTTATTGGGAAAAGGCATAAAAAATGGCAGAAGATTACGGGATTAGAAAGACTTATGGTGGTGGTGTCTCTAATGTTTATTATCAATCTACTACAGCTAGTAATGTAAAAGCAGATTTAAGTGGGGCTAAACAATTAGATGACTTAGCTAAAGCCATTGGTACTGTAGCTAAAACTGTAGGAAAAGTAGAAAAATACAGGTATAACACAAATACCCAAGAAGCTGCCGATAGAATTAAAATGTATCAATCAGAGGGTAAAACAGTAGAAGAAATTGAAAACATTGTAAAAAGTGGTAAAGACCCTGTGTTAGCCCGTAAATATGCTTCAGTCCAAATTGATTATGATTTAGGTGTTATGTATGGCATTCAAGATTCTAAAGCAAGGCGTGACATGTTAGGTGCTGACTTTTCAGAAAAAGCACTAGACATCGACATGGGGCGTAATCTTGATGATAAATCAGCATCTTTCAATAGAGGGTATCATTCTAAATATCATGCAGATACTTTGAAATTGATGGAAGAAAAAGCTGAACAAGTAAACACTAAAATTGTAAATAAACAAGCTCAAGCCATTATAACAAACCAAGGTGAAGAAGTTTTAAGGTTAGATTTAGGATATGATGATGCAGTAAAGAATATTGGTGTAGCAGTTAGAAACAACGTCACTATTCCAAACAGTGCTATTGGAGAACTTCAATTAACTTTTCTTAATCAAAAATTAACTGAAGCTAAAACTTTAACTAATATTGAAGAACAATTAAAAATAATAGAAGGCATTGAACTTGGGTTACAAACTAGACGGGGAGATGCAGAAGAATTACCTTCTTTAATAAAAGATATAAACAGTTCTGCTAAAGCTGATGTGCTTTTGAATAAATTAAAGACTTTTAAAAATAGTATAGTGGATAAAGATAATTCTTTATTTATTCTTAATGGTGCATTAGCAGGTAGTGATAGAATGCAAACACAGCTTGAATATGGAATTTCGCCCGGCAGTCAAAAAGATATGGACATGCAATTTGCACATCAAGACATTCTTTACAATGAATTTTATAATAAATACAAAGAAGCTAATTCAACAATAAACGGTGAAGAACAATTAAGTGAAGAAAAGCTCGTGGAAAAAGCAACAATAGCAAGCGTAAGACAAATGATATATGACATGGGACAAATAGGAAGACCCTATTTAGAAATGAAAACTAGGTTTGAATTTCCTGTAAATGCTTTGTTATCAAGTGGACAATCTTATTTAACTGAACAAAACATTGAAACCTTTAGAACTAGATTATACACTTACAAGACGTATAAAGCCCAAGATATTGCTATAGATACTGTAATGGGAGATGAACAATCTGCTTTTTATGCAACACTTGATGCTTTAGTAAATTTAGGTGGTGATGGACAACTAGGAGATGTTGGAACTGTTTTAAAAGGAATGTTAGAAAAATCTGCGGTTACAACCGCTATATCAACTGAAGAATTTGAAGATATGTTAAGCAACCTTGAAGGTTTTGGTGTAGATTTTAGGCAACCAAATTTAGAAAGCCAAGTGGAAATATTAGCAAATCATTTTTATAAATACACTAGAAACCTTGACACAGTAGAAGACTTGGTAAAGGAACAATTAGAAGCTAAATATCATATTATTGATGGAACATTAGTTCCTAAAGCATTGGTTCTTACAGATGAAGATGCAGACACTTTTGAAGAAAATGTAAAGATTCTTAAAGAACAAGTAAGTGACAACACAGGTGTAGATGAAGATGATTTAACGGTTGTACATACTGGGCTTACTAACGAATTTATTATTATTGATAGCTATTCAGGATTGCAACCCATTAGTAAAGATAATACGGTAATAAAAGGAAAATACACTAACGGGGCTTTAATTGACCCTGAATTTGGAAATAAGTATTTTAATCTTCCAACTGAAATGGACAAAGCAATTCAAAAAGCTGTAAAGAAAGCTGAACGTGATAGGTTGAAAAAAGAAAAGGATGCAGAATTTAACAAGAAAGTTAGAACATTTAACCAAAAAAGAGCCGATGAAAGAAATAATTTTAAAACCTATATGGTTGATGGAGATATAGATGAAAAAGGTAACTTTGTATTTGCAAAAAAGCCTCCAACTGGCTTGTTTCTTGGATATGGTGACGCATTTGTAAATCTTATTAAAGAAAAGTTTTTTTCAGGTGGTTCAAACGAAACAACTACAGAAAAACAAATGCCCCCGTATGGAGCAGGAAGGACTATGACAAGGGGTGGAGAAATAACTCACCTTAGAAAGTTCTTTGATACACAAGCTACAAATAAGTTAGAAGAACAAATCAGGAAACAAAACGAAAGAAAAGCAAAGAATTATAAGAGTAAACCTGAAGAAGCTAAAAACCCAATACAAGAACAATTGGAGTTAATTGATGGCTGAACTTAACTTTAATGATTTTCCAACAATAGCTTCTTATGTGGAAGAAATACCACAAGCACTAAGTAGCGATGGAACAAAAAAAGAAACACAACTTAAAAATTTAAAATTCTTAGAACAAGCAATTAAAAACGAGGGAATTACAAATAGAAATTTAATACGTTCATTAGTAAGGTTGATGTACAAAGAATCTACATTTGGACTTAACTTAATATCAGATACAGGGGCATCCGGTATTCTGCAAATAATTCCAAGCGATGCCCATGATTTGCGACATTTAAAAATGAAAGGTAGTTGGAAATATGGTAAAGAAGTTCAAGCCCTTATTAAAGAAAGATTTGGAGATAAACAACCAACTTCAAAACAGTTAAAAAAGTTTTTTGCAGGAAAGTCTAAACAAAGAGCAGCACTCCAAAACGATTTAAAAAATCCTGAACGTGCTTTAGATAATATTACTCTTGGAGTTCGTTATTATACCGCATTATTTACAGAAGATTTTGAAGGGAAAAAAACAGAAGAGAGCAATGATGATATAGAAAGATTAGCTAACTCAACAGGTTCTTATAATCAAGGATATAAAGGTTATATAAATAAAAATCGTAAGCCACCTGAAGGTTATGTAGAATTTATAAGCGGTATTAAAGATGGTGCAATAGTAGGAGAAGTAGATGATGTACCTGTTCCTCTTGAAACTACTACTGAAGTAGTCCCTGAAGAACCAACTATTCCTAGTGGTGTTGAAGAACAAACTACTCCTGAAGATTTTGATGCGTTTACTAAAGCTCCTGATATAGAAAGACCGGAGTTTATAGAGACAGTAAAAAAGGTAGGAAATGAACTGGTAGATACTGTTTCTAATATGTTACCTGAAATGCCTGAACCAGAGGTAGAAGATGTAGTTGAACCAGAGGTAGAAACTGCACCTGCACCAGAAGATATAACTTCTTCCAATATAGAAAACATGGCTGGTATGTCGGTTCACGAAAGAAGAACCATTCCAAATAATGACGCTTCTATGGAAGATAGAATAGACACTGTAAAACAACAATTTAATTTAGAACAAGAATTACAAAATATATCAGAAGAATTAGGCGAACCAGAAACCGACCCTGAGAAAATTGAATTTACTCCAGAACCTATAGAAAATACTCAATCATGGCAGAAAACAATTTAACTGAAGAAATGACTGACGGTGTTCCTACTGCTCAACAGCTAGATTTATTTGTTAACGAGCCAGTACCAACTATAACAGGCGATGAGTTAAAAGCTATAGAAGATGTTGTTGAACAACAAAAACAAGCATTAGAATCTAAATATAGTTATCAGGATATTGCTAGAGAAGCCATTGATTTAAATACAATAGGTGCTACTTTTCTTAGAACATTAGGAAAAGAAAAACTTATGCCCGACCCTGATTTTGCACCTACATTTGAATTGTTTGAGCAAGTAGCAAAAGATAACGGCATACGTCCTGAACATATAGATGCTTTTTCAGAAGCACAGTCAATGGAACATTTAAATCAAATTGTAGGGCGTATAAGAGACGTACAAAAATCACAAGATATTATTATGTCTAAAGGTATTGCTAAAGGTTTAACTGCACATATTTTATCTTCTGTGTTAGACCCTGCTGCAATTGGCGTGGCTGTTGCTAGTGAAGGAGCATTAGCTCCCCTTATATTAATGAATAAATTATCTAGGATGCAAAGAGTAGTTAGAGGTGGTTTAGCAGGTATGTCAAGCAATGTAGCTATTGAAGGTTACTTAGCAACTGAAGACCCGACTATGGATTCTGCTGATATTTTATTTGCTGGTTTACTAGGATTTGGAATTGGTGGTGGAGTATCGGCACTAAGAAGAACAGCAAAAGGACAAGGAATTATAGACAATGTGCAAAGAGGTGCAATTAGGCAAGACATTGAAGATTCACCTTTAGAATTAACTGAAAAAGGCAAAACACAGTTGAAGCATGATAACAATCAAGCGTATAATGATACTAAAACTATTGAAGATTTTGATAGCCCCGTAGATACTTTACAAGGCATGAAACGAAGTGATGGGCGTAATGAAATTAGAGTTGCCGAAGGTGAAGAATACATGCGTCAAGTAAACGAAGATGGAACAGTCACACTAAGGAGATGTAAATAATGGCTGAATGCGTATGGGAAGATGGCATAGATGTGCCTGATAAAACAAATGTTTCCCCTGAAGAAGCCGATTCTTTTCTTAGGGTAAGACAACTGTTGTATGGTGAGGATTCAAAAATTGATATTGGAAATGAAGACCGTTCTGATTCATGGTGGAAGTTTCTTCGCTATGACAGAGCTTCTGCAATGATTTTTTCTAAAAATAAAATTTTAGCTCATATTGGAAAAGTGATTGTAGAAGACCCTGTAGGAACTTCTGGAGTAAGAAAAGAAACAGCTTCAATATGGCAATCATTTGAAGATAATAGAATGAAACTCAAATTCAGACAAGCAACTGAGGGTGCATTTAAAGATTTTATTAAAGAAAGAGACATTTCTCTTGTTAAGCAACACTCTGGGGCAATAAAGAAAGAATTTTTTAACCTTGTAGGTAAAGAAAAAAGAGGTATAAATACTAATAGTCCAGCAGCTAAAAAAGCATCAGATGAAATAAGACTTTTGTATGATGAATATTTACAGATGGCTAAACTTGCAGGAGTTAAAGGGGCAGATGATGTTGTTGAAAATCCTAATTATTTAACAAGGATATATTCTAATATAAAGATAGGTGAAAAACTTGACCAAATAGGAGAGACAAGATTAGCCAAAGTTATAGCAAGAGCAATTAAAAGTGATGAAGCAACAGTTAGAACAGGTAAAAAAACAGTAGAGGAAATTGATGCTGTTAAATTAAAATTAGCTAAACATTTAATAAAATCAATTACTAAAGTGCGTGATGGTTCAGGCATTAATTTAGAACGTCTTTTTGCATCAAGAGCAGAGGAAGTTAAAAATTATTTAACAGACATTGGGTATGAAACTAATGAAATAGATGACATGATGGCAATTCTTTTTAAGACCCAGCCGGATGCTGGCAGAGTTAAATACTTAAAAAGACGTATAGCATTAGATGAAACTTATTTTGATAATGAAGAAGGGTTTGGCATCTTTGACATTTTAGAAAATGACGTAGAAACATTGTTTATGAATTACTCTAGGAGTATGTCAGGTCAAATAGGGCTTTCAAGAATTGGTATAAAATCACAAGGAGACTATGACTTATTACTTAAAGAAATACTGAAAGAATATGACAGATTAGGAATAAAAGCAAACGATTTAAGTAGAGTTAATGAACTGGCTGCGTTGCAAAGTTCTTACGATTTTATAAAAGGAAAACCACCAATAGACCCAACAACACTAGGGTCTAAACTTACTAGAATAGCAACGAAATACAACTTTTCAAAATCAATGGGACAAGTTGGTTTTTCAATGTTGCCAGAAATAGGTAACGTAATGGCTTCTGCTGGTATATTTACTTTAGCAAGAACAATTCCAAGTTTAGGAAATCTTTTTAAAAGAGCCAGAAATGGTAAACTAGATAATAAATTGTTATCTGAAGCTGAAGAATTTTTTGGAGGGCTTGGAGCAGAGCGTTTTATAAACCAAGTAACAGACCAAACAGATGATTTTGGAAGTACACTAGGAAGTGGAAGTATTGGAAAAGTTGAAAGAATTTTAGATAGAGCAGCAAGATTTACTACTGATGTATCAGGAATGAATCCAACAAACATGGCTCTTAAAAGAAGTCTTAGTGCTACCATGTTGCAAAGATTTGCTAAAGAAGCGTTAGGCGGTGCAGAAGCGTTAGGAACACGTAAGTTTTTTGGGCTTGGAAAAAAATCAAAGCAAAGATATGAAGACATAGGAATAGACGATAATTTACGTGATAAAATTCTAAATGAATTTAGAACACACGCCACATATAAAAAAGGAATATTTGGTGGTGATAACTTAGTAGTTCCAAACATGAACAAGTGGAATCCTGAAACAGCATCTAAATTTAGCTTGGCAATGTATAGGTTTGGCAGACGGGCTGTACAAGAAAATGACGTAGGTGAACAGGCTTTTTTACGTGGAGTTTACGATACTAATTTCGGAAGAATTATATTTCAATTTAGAGGATTTATAACAACAGCCTACAGTAAACATTTGTTACATGGATTACGTATGGCTGATTTTCAAACTACACAAGCGTTTTTATTTTCTTCTACATTTGGAGCTATAAGTTATGCTTTACAAGTCTATGCAAAAGCTCAATTTATGGATGATAGAAAAAGACGACAATTTATACGTGAGCGACTTGGTAGAAATGATTCAGAAATGTATGACATATTAGGAAGGGCTGCGTTTGAAAGGGCTGCATACGCTTCAATACTACCTGCGTTTATTGATACAGGACTTGATTTAAACGGGCTAGACCCAATGTTTGGATTTAGGTCGTCAGGATTAGCAACTGATTTTATTACAGGTAATCCAACGTACCAATTACTTATGAATCCGGGTTTATATGGGGTTGCTAAACAAACTTTAAAATCATTGCATGATGATGATTATGACTACTCACAAGTACAATACAATAAACTTGTTAAATTGTTGCTTTTCCAAAATGTTTTAGGGATACAACAAGGACTTAGAGCATTCGGAGCAGATGTATTAGATTTACCAGAGAAACCCCAATAAGTACCCCTATTAGAAAGGAGTTCCAATGGCGAACAGTTTTACTAGGTACACGGCTAATGGTAGCACATCAACTTTTAATATAGGTTTTGACTACCGTACAACTGCCGATATTACTGTTACGCTAAACGGCTCTGCTACTTCTGCTTTTACGTATAACAGTGCAGGAACACAGATAACATTTACTTCACCCCCTGCTGATACTACTAATGTTGAAATACGCAGAACTACAAGTCAAGGAACACGACTTACAGATTATGCGTCAGGAGCAATATTAACTGAGAATGACCTTGATACTGATTCGTTACAAAGTTTCTATATGTCTCAGGAAGCTGTAGACGATGCTAATGATGTAATTAAAATATCTAACACTACTTTTCAGTATGACGTAGGAAGTAAAAGGCTAACCAATGTAACTAACCCTACGTCAGACCAAGACGCTGTAACCAAACATTACTTAGAAAACACATGGTTATCAACGTCTGACAAGACTAATTTAACAGCAGTCGGAGCTAAGTCAACAGAGTTAGGAAGGCTAGGGACAGCCGATGCTGTAGCTGACATGGCAATATTAGGCACAACAGACGTAGTTGCTGACCTGAACACGCTTGGTACAGCCGATGTAGTAGCCGATATGAACACCCTCGGAACATCGGACGTGGTGACCGATATGAATACTCTGGCTACATCTAGTAATGTAACGAACATGAATACACTGGCTGGAATATCCAGCAACATTACTACTGTAGCAGGAATTTCTAGCAATGTGACTACCGTAGCTGGTATATCTTCAGATGTTACTGCTGTAGCTGCGGATGCCACTGACATAGGTGCAGTAGCAGGAAAAGCTACAGAAATAGGAAGGTTAGGAACTGCTGACGCTGTGGCTGACATGGCAATTCTAGGCACAACAGACGCAGTCGCTGATATGGCACTACTGGCTACAACAGACGTAATCGCTGATATGAACACTTTAGCTACCAGTGACGTAATCGCTGATATGAATACATTGGCTACCAGCGATATAGTTTCGGACATGAATACCCTAGCTACATCAGATGTAGTTTCCGATATGAATACTTTAGCTACTTCATCAAATGTGACAAACATGGATACAGTAGCAACTAATATTACAAACGTAAATAACGTAGGCGGTTCTATTGCTAATGTTAACACGGTGGCAACTAATATTGCAAATGTAAATACAGTGGCTACCAATATTTCAGACATTTCAGAAAAGGCGACAAAAGGCTTTGCTGTAGCAATGGCTATCGCTTTATAAATAAGGAAAAACAATGGCTCAAAATTTTAGAGTATATAAGTTAAGTGCTGTAGGAACAGGAGCTACCGACATTCCTGATGGAAGTGACTTTGATTCTTATGATACATTAGTTGGAATTAACATTGCTAATATTGTATCGTCTACCGTAAACGTAGATGTCTATATTGCAGATGGTGGTACAAATTATTATTTAATTAAGTCTGCTCCAATCCCAGTTGGTGGTGCATTACAATTATTAGATGGTGGTGCAAAAGTAGTTGTAGAAAGTGGTGATAGACTTTATGTTCAATCAGATACAGCAAGTTCAGTAGATGTTATTGTTTCTGCTGTGGATGCTATTAGCACGTAAGGAACAACTATGCCATACATAGGAAATGACCCTACTGAAACAGCCCTTAAAGACCCTAATAATAACAAAAATTTGTTAATTAATGGTTCCATGAATCTATGGCAAAGAAGCGTCAATGCTACAGGACTTACATCTAATGGCTATCATGCTGTTGATAGGTTTGGATTTGATATTGCTTCACATGGCACATATACCATCGCACGAAGCACTGACGTTCCTACTGGCTCTGGGTTTACTTATAGTACAAAAATCGACTGCACAACGGCAGATACTAGCCTTGCTGCAGGTGCTCAAGTAGATATGTATCAAGCAATTGAAGCACAAAATCTAATTAGAACTAAAAAAGGAACAACGTCAGCAGATTCACTAACATTGTCGTTTTGGATAAAAAGCAACTTAACTGGCACGATTTCGGCAGAGCTATATGACCCTGATAATACCCGTCAAATAACAAAGACATTTACGATTGACACTACTAACACATGGGAAAAAAAAGAAATAACCTATGCTGGAGATTCCACAGGAAGCCCCGGTGCAGACAATGGTGTGGGAATGTACGTTATTTTATGGCTGGCTGCTGGAAGTAATTTTACCAGTGGTAGTCTCAGTACCACATGGACTCATGCTACAAGTGGCAATAGAGTATCATCTTCCAACATTAATCTTGCCTCAAGCACCAGCAATGAGTTGTTGATAACTGGAATGCAACTTGAGCAAGGAACTGCCGGAACGGATTTTGAATTTGAGGCATATGATACTACACTGCGTAAGTGCCAACGGTATCTATATATGAGCCAAGAATATGGAGCGTCTACATCTTTAGCAACCGCCACTTCTGATATTGCAACATGGCATACTTATTTGTCAGTAGCTAGTGCGGCAGATATGGCAAATTTTCACTATCCGGTAACAATGCGAGCAAACCCGACCATTACCCACAGCAGTGAATCTGGAACGGTTGGTAAAATTACAGAACGAACAAGTCAGGGTGGGGCAATTGCGGATATAGACCCGCATTCAGTAAGTTCTTCAAAATCAACAGTAAGAATTTTAGAATATGCCGAACAATCTTATGGAATAGGAGCTAACGTAAAAGCGGATGCAGAATTATGAACCCATTAAAAAATATAGTAATAGAAAACGCACAGTACAAAAAAGCACTGCCAAGTGACTCTAGTCCATGCGAAATTCGAGCAACAGTTGACGGAGAAGTTGTCTCAATTCCTATTGATACAAGTAATCGACATTATGCCGAAGCTATGAGGCGAGTAGCTGAAGGTACTCTTATCGTTGCAGATGCAGATTGATGTCTGATACAACTTGGAATGAACCAACATTAGATGCTGTAACAGAAAGACAAAATGTTACATTTAGAACAGAATTAAAATCACATGAGAAAGAATGTGAAATACGTTATAAAGCGGTAGAAGACAAATTAGAAACTTTAGATAAAAGACTTTGGAGATTGGAAGCATTAACTATGTTTTCTACTTTATCTTTTATTGCTATGGCGGTTGTATTACTAACAAAAGTTTAAGATGATAAGAAATATGGAAGGTGATTTAGTACAAGTCTTGTGGTGGGATACACTAGAATGTCCTAATGGCTGGCATGAAAAAGAAGACATTAAGGATTATAAACCATCCCTTATTGAATCTATAGGTTGGATTATTACAGACAGTGGTGATTACATAACTTTAATTGCTGACCGGGCAACAGAAGAAGGGGATGAAACTATTGGAAGATGCCAAGTCATTCCACAAGGATGTATTAAAAGTATAAATAGGATGTTTATAGAACGTCCAGTTGCATAGGGAGTAAACGATGGCATGGGGGTTTTTAGTTAAGCCGTTATTAGGCGTTGTAGGAGATGTAGTTAAAGGTGTTGTAGATACACGCAAAGCTAAGTCACAACAAAAAATTGTTGCTATACAAGCTGAAACATCTTTAATGGAAAAGAAGATACGTGGTGAACTAGATTGGGATATACAAGCTCAAAAAAATTCTAGCTCCAGTTGGAAGGATGAGTATTTAACAATAGTTTTTAGTATCCCCTTGATTTTATGTTTTTATCCGCCTACAGTAGAGTATGTTATTATGGGGTTTGAAGCTCTGTCAAAATGTCCTGAATGGTATTTTTATACCCTTGGGATTATTGTTAGTGCTTCATTTGGTATTAAAGGTGCAACAAAAATATTTAACAAAAGAAAATAGGAGAATATTATGTGGACTAAACCAACTTATGAAGACATACGTTTTGGATTTGAAGTAACAATGTATATTGCTAACAGATGAGGTAACTATGGCTAAACGTGGATTATACGCCAATATCAATGCTCGAAAGCGTAAAGGAATTAGTCGTCCTAAATCAAAATCGACTATAACTAAAAAGGCTTATGCTAATATGAAAGCTGGCTTTCCTAAGAAAAAGAAGAGGACATAACATGCCAAAAGGTACTGGTACATATGGGTCAAAAGTAGGTCGCCCACCTAAAACTAAGAAACCTATGCAAAAATCAAAGAAAAAGAAAACTAGACCAGTGTTGTATAGGGCAATGTAAGATATGGTAGCTAAAAAATATCAGAATCCTAAAGGCGGTTTAAACCAAGCTGGTAGGGATTTTTATAATAGGAAGGGGGCTAAGTTAAAACCCCCTCTAAATAAAGGAACAAATCCTAGAAGAATAGCTTTTGCTGCTCGATTTGGTGGTATGAAAGGAGCAATGAAAGACGCTAAAGGCAACCCTACACGTAAAGCGTTAGCTTTAAGAAGATGGGGATTTAGAAGCGAACAATCAGCTAGGAATTTTGCAGCGAGACATAGAAAATCATGAGCGAAATAATAGACTTTCCAACTTCAAAAATTGATAACGATACTTTTGAAGATAAGATAGATGCTTTACCCAAGCTCATGGTAGACCAAGCATACAGCATGTTAAAAAGTGGGGAGACTTTAAGTGCAAGCGATTTAAAAGTCTGCCTAGAGATTACAAAGCAATACGGTGTAGAGATTAAAAAAGAACCTGAAAATATTTTAACAGATAATCTCCCGTTTGATGAAGAATGAACAATTAGCTAAAGTAAAAAATTTTAAGAACTTTTTATATTTAGCTTGGCAACATTTGAATTTGCCAGAACCAACACCTGTGCAATACGATATTGCAGATTACTTACAGACTGAAGAAAGAAGATTAGTAATACAAGCATTTAGAGGTGTAGGTAAGTCGTGGATTACTTCTGCGTATGTTTGTCATCAACTATTGCTTAACCCACAACGTAATATACTTGTGGTATCAGCATCTAAAAGTCGTTCTGACGATTTCAGCACTTTCACTCAAAGACTAATAGCTGAAATGCCTTTGTTGGCTCATTTGAAGCCCACACCTGAACAAAGACACTCAAAAGTATCCTTTGATGTAGCCCCGGCAAGGGCATCACACGCACCTTCAGTTAAGTCGTTAGGTATAACCTCACAGCTTACTGGTAGTCGTGCAGACTTAATTATTGCCGATGACGTTGAATCAGCTAATAACTCACAGACACAACTGATGAGAGACAGGCTAAGTGAGACAGTCAAAGAATTTGACGCTATTATAAAGCCTGATGTTGGACGTATCGTATTTCTAGGCACTCCTCAAACCGAAATGTCACTGTATAATGACCTTGAAGAACGTGGATTTAAGACTAGAATATGGACAGCGTTGTACCCAAGCAAGACACAAGAGATAGGCTATGGACAGAAACTAGCCCCAATACTTGTTGAGAAGCTCTCTAACGACACAGAAAAGCGAGGTAAGCCCACTGACCCTAAAAGGTTCGATGAGCTTGACCTGATGGAGCGTGAGGCTTCCTACGGGCGTTCTGGATTCAACCTACAGTTCATGCTGGATACAACCCTATCGGATGCCAATAGATACCCATTGAAACTAAATGACCTTATCTTGGTATCCGGTAGCTCTACATGGGAGAAAGCCCCAGATAAAATACAGTGGGCTTCAGGCATTGACCAGATAAAAGATGTAGATTCTGAGTTGCCTAATGTGGGACTTAAAGGAGATTTTTGGGTAGCTCCTTTATATATGACAGATACCTTTACAGATTTTGAAGGGTCTGTTATGGCTATTGACCCTGCTGGCAGGGGTAACGACAAGACATCCTACGCTGTAGTTAAGATGTTGCATGGGATATTATATTTAACTAAAATAGAAGGATTAGATGGTGGATACTCTGAAAAGACTCTGGAATACATTAGTAACGTGGCTAAAGAGCAAGCCGTTAACCAGATTATCATTGAAAGTAACTTTGGCGATGGAATGGCTACGCAATTACTTAAACCAGTTATGGCAAACATTTACCCGTGTAGTATTGAGGAAGTAAGGCATAGCAAACAAAAAGAACTTAGGATTATTGATACTCTTGAACCTGTAATGAACCAGCATAAACTTGTGGTTAATAAGGAGACAGTAGAAGCTGATTTCAAATTAGACCCTGACCATCAACTGTTTAAGCAAATGACTCGCATTACAAGGGACAGAGGCTCACTAAGGCATGATGACCAGTTAGACGCACTGGCTATTGCTATCAACTATTGGGTTGAAGTCATGGATAGAGACATGGTTCTATCTGCACAAGAAGCACGTAACGATAGGTTAGACGTAGAACTAGAGCGTTTTATGGAAACAGCTATCGGAAAAACACCAAGGAGTGACTCATGGATAATGTAATAAAAAATATGTTTATTGTCTTATGTATGGCAATAATCACAACACCCATTGTATTTCTTTTAACTTCAACACTGTCTGTTGCACAAGCATTGGATTCATATTGTAAAGGCAGAGGAGTTCTAGCTCAACAAATATCTAAATCAATAGATGAAGGTTATCCTCTTGATATGATAAACATAGCATGGAAAGTACCCCCTGCAAATGAAAAAATGCAAGTCAAAAGAAACTTATGGGTTACAACTTTAAAAAGAGAAATTGTTTTTAATAAAAGAAGAAATATAACCACAGAACGAATGGCAGAAAGAGTAGAGCAATACTGCATAAAAACAGGGGGTAAAACACGTTTAAATGAGCAACTTGAATATGACCTTTAGGAGTTATTATGAAAATAAAAACAATCGTATATGGATTGGGACTTGTGTTTGGCTTTGCTATTTTAATAGCTTTAACCTCTGATAAACCTACAGAAAAAGGATTGCCAGAACGTCCTGCAATACAATATATTAATTAGTACCCCTATTTGGACTAAGGGGCAAAGATTTACCCTACTTATACTAAAGAGTAACTAAAGATTAACTAGAGAAAGGAGTATAGTGGGACAAGGGAGCATTATCTTAATAATAATAGCTACATTTATTACGGTAACTCCAACTGTAATAACCATTCCCGATAAAGTATTGTATAAATATAAGATAGTGACGGGAACCGCCTTTGGAGGAAGGACTAGGAGAAACAAGGGAGTAAGAAAGTATGTACAACTCGATAGCAAGGAATACTGATGTTAGACCCGGCAACACTTGGGTTATTAATCGGAGGTATTAAGACAGCAGCAACAGTAGTTCGTAAAGGCATCCAACTTAAAAACGATGCTTCTGAACTTACTTCTGCTCTGGCTGACTTGTTCGATAAAAAAGAAACCCTTACTAAAGAGAAAAAGAAAGCAACTTCAGGTGGAGTCAAAAACTCTGATGTAATGAAGATTGTAATGGCAGAACGTGAAGCCAAAGAGACTTTAGCACAACTCAAGAAAGAACTCTACTGGGGTAGACCCGATGGAGCAGACATCTGGAAAGACTTTTGGGCTTTACGTGCCAAGATGATTAGAGAAAGAAAAGAAGCACGACAGAGGGCTATAGCTCACAGACAACGTGTTAAAGATATGATTGC
>CEOU01083455.1_pt1 | contig 31056 bp, 30 predicted proteins | sample 530731 | NCBI WGS metagenome assembly CEOU01 (sample SAMEA2620894, study PRJEB7988) | marine metagenome | isolation source: saline water (ENVO:00002010), including
CCAAGTCCAATAAGCTCTTTAATCCAATTACGGATGCCACAATTATTCAATGCCCAGACCTACTTAACTTGGGTGCAAAAAATGAGCATTTAATATATTATCCAGTAGATACAGATTTAATCCAACCAACCTTCCGCCTAGTTGAATCAAAAGAAAAAATAAAAATAGGACACTTCCCGAGCACTGCTTCAGTAAAAGGCAGCCCCCTAATAATAAAAGCTGTAAATGAAGTCATCAACCTCGAAAACTTAAAGGATCGCATTGAATATATAGGCATCGGAAGCGCTGCTGTTACTGCATCACACGACGGCGGTGCAAGGTTACCTTGGGTCGACCACCTAGAAAGAGTCAGGAACACTGATATCATGATAGAAACAGTCAACACCCTCAACCACGGCAAAAAATTTGGGGAATGGGGAAACACAGCCCTTGAATGTGCTGCACTAGGCAAAATAGTTATCACTAATACTCTCACTTCGGAAATATATAAAGAGCAATATGGAGACTGCGCCCTACATATTGCCAACAATGCGGAAGAGCTTCAAGCTCAAATTAAAAAAATCTCAAACTACTCACCAGAGCAAATGCTAGAAAAGCAAATTGAAAGCAGAGAATGGGCTGTTAAAAATCACAGTATGGGAGCTACAGCAAAAAGAATCTGGGAAAAAGTTTACCAACCTTTTTTTCCTGACAAAAAAGCTAAAGTAGAGTCGCTAATAAAGCAGTTAAACTTATAAAGGAATATGAAGATCCTTAAAATTTACCCAGCAAGAGACATCCCATCATCCTACAACTACCATATCAACTACGATATTTGGGACAAAATCAATGGAGATAAATCTATCCTCGGGGATCAAACAATTAACTTCGATAGTTATGATGCAATATTTTTACCTATGTATAAAAGGTGGCAAGGCCACAGGGATTTACTAAAAAAAATAAAGGGAAGCAATGCTAAAACTTTCCTGTTCGACAACGATAGCCATTACCGCAAGTTCTCCGATTCCTTTTATAATGATATAGATTTTATATTTTATAGATGCACAGATCAAGACAACAACCCCCCAGTTCAAGCTGGCCAATTCCTGAAATGGAGTATAGATACATCTAAATATTTACCAAAATACGGAAACTTAGAGGTATCTTTTTGTTGCTCTATACATGAGAAATATTATCCATTAAGATGCGAAATAAACAAACATGTCATTAAAGCTAAATCTCACAAAGGGCCTAAATATATAAAACACTTACAAGATAGCGCTGCCATTATCCACACATCAGAATACTACACCCCAAAACTAACCCCAATAGCAAGATCCAAAGCTCTGGAAATAGCATCCTGCGGTTCGGAAATTATCTCCAACCCATCCAGCAATATGGCTGACTATTATCCGCTTGATTTAATCAGAATATTCACAGACATTAATGAACTTAAAGATATAATTAAGAACTTTTCCCCAAATATTGAAACTCAAAAAAAGTTAAGGCAAATCACAGAGGAAAAGCATGATAGCAAGGTAAGAGCGAAAGAAGTTATTCAAAAAATAAAAGAAGTTTTATGAGTAAAAAAATACTAGTTATCATGCCCACCTATAATAAGGAGGAGTTTCTAGATAAAGCGATTCAAAGTGTGTTAAGCCAGACTCACGACAACCTACTTCTATGTATCGTAGATGATTGCTCTACCGACTCTTCTCTAGCTATAGCCAATAAATACAAAAAGGAAGACGATAGAGTTTTAGTGCTCAAAAACTCAGAAAACTTAGGTTGTTATGCGGCCAGAAATCTTGGCCTCCTGAAGTGTAAAGATTTAGACTGGGATTTATTCACTATACATGACTCTGACGACTATTCAGACCCAGAGAGATTGAGGGAGATTTCAAAACCTCTCTCAAACCCCAGTGTGCTGGGTCTTAAAACTACATATACTAGAGTGAACAGAAAAGGCGAACCTCAAACATGTAGGGATAACCCTAGCAAGATAGATCAATACGCATCAGAAGGTATTGCTATTTTCCCGAAAGAAACTTTTAATATTATTGGTTTTTTTGATAAAACTAGATTTTCTGGGGATACCGATTACTGGTGGCGACTTCAAGCATTCTGCCACCATAACCCACAATATATAGTAGGCAGCCACACCCAACCACTATACTCAGCAGTACTTCATGAGACGAATTTAACTAAAATATATAATTTTGAAACGGACAGGCCGAAATATTTCCACAAATCTAAATCAGACATAATAAACATGTCTCAATTAGGATCATTCCGCAGAGACTTCTGGGCGTGAATAACTTTATTTTTTTTAATCTTGCAATACACTAAAATCTATGGTATGATATGTTTTTCACATAAATTCGATTACTTTTGTTTAAAACATAACCCCTCAGTGTAATATCAATCCATGGACATCAAAGTCAAGAAGAGAAACGGAAGATTACAAGACTTTAAAGTAGATAAAATTAACGCCAATGCAGAGAGAGCGTGTGAAGGCATTGAGGATGTTTCGCCAAGCGAAATAGTTCTAGATGCACAGCTCCAACTCTACGATAAAATCACCACAACGGAGATTGATAAAGCTCTCATACTTTCTGCTAGAGAGAAGATAGAAAAAGAGCCAAACTACTCTTTTGCTGCGGCTCAACTTTTATTAAATACTCTTTATAAAGAGGTTTTTAAGGAGGGAGTTGACTCGGACACCTTTAAGCTTCAATACAGACAGAGCTTCATTAAGAATATTAAAAAGTTAGTCAAGGAGAATAGAGTAGACGAAAGGCTTCTCGACTTCGATCTACCCAAACTCTCAGAGGCAATAAAAATTCGCAGAGATAAGCGACTAAAATATCTTGGAGTGCAAACATTATATGATCGATACTTCATTAGGCTCGACGGAAAAATCCACGAAGCCCCTCAGTCTTTTTGGATGAGAGTAGCCATGGGTCTAGCTATTAACGAAGAAAATAAAAATGAAAAAGCTATAGAATTTTACAACCTCATGAGCAAACTGCTCTACACTCCATCAACCCCAACACTATTTAATAGTGGGACAACTCACTCCCAATTAAGTTCATGCTACCTAAACACTTTCGATGATAGTATTGATGGAATTTTTGATGGAGCATGGCAAGAAGCTAGGAAGTCAAAATTCGCTGGCGGACTCGGCTTGGATGTAACACCCTTTCGGTCAACTGGCTCCCACATTCAAGGAACTAACGGAATATCAAGCGGACTAGTTCCTTGGTTGAAAATCTTCAACGATTTACTTATTGCAGTAAACCAAGGTGGTAAAAGACCCGGTGCTGGATGTGCATATCTAGAGCCTTGGCACCTAGATTACGAAGAATTTTTAAACCTTAGAAGAAACACGGGCGATGACAGGCTTCGTTGTCACGATTTAAACACCGCCTCTTGGATTCCAGATGAGTTTATGAGGAGAGTTCAAAACGAGCAAGACTGGTATTTCTTTGACCCTAAAGATGCACAGCTTCATGACTGCTTCGGTAAAGAGTTTGACGAAAGATACAATAATCTTATAGATCTCGCCGAAAACGGTCACGTAGAAAACTGGAGAAAGATGCCAGCTAAAGATCTCTGGAAGAAAATGTTGAAGGTTTTATTCGAAACCTCTCACCCTTGGAACACATTTAAGGATCCTTGTAACATTAGATATACAAATCAGCACCAAGGAACCGTCAACAGTAGTAATCTTTGCACCGAAATTACACTACACACCAAATCGTCTGAGTACGAAAAAGGTGAAAAGACTAAAATTGGCGAAACAGCTGTCTGCAATCTTGGATCAATCAATCTAGTTAATCATCTAGATTGCGAAGGTGATTTTGATTTTGAAAAGCTAACTCGATCAATTCACACAGCAGTAAGGATGCTAGATAACGTCATAGATATAAATTTCTATCCGACCAGAGAGGCTAGTAATTCTAACTTAAGAAATAGGCCTGTAGGTCTAGGTATTATGGGTTTGCATGATGTACTACATATCAAAAACATACCCATAGACAGCGATGAAGCAGTTAAATTTAATAATTATTTATTTGAATTTTACTCCTCTCAAGCAATTTATGCTAGCTCTCTCCTCGCAAAAGAAAGGGGCTCTTATGAGAACTATGAAAACTCACTTTGGCACGGAGGAACTTTCCCAATAGACTCCTATAATAATCTCATGGTTTATAAAGGCAAGCAAGAGGTTCCTAAAGAGTCAGTAACAGGTAAACCTTTAACTGGGTATGGTCAAAGCCTTCGTGATGAATGGAAAAAGGTCAGAACTCATGTTGGAGAGTTTGGCATGAGAAACTCAAATGTTATGGCCATTGCCCCAACAGCAACCATAGGTTACATCAACGGAGTCGAGCAAAGTGTAGAGCCCAACTTCTCCGTTCTTTTTGTATACGAAAACAAGTCTGGCAATTTTTATATCACTAACCCCCATTTCGTTAAAGATATGAAAGATAGGGGCCTATGGACATCAGAAATGTCTCAGCTAGTTAAGGATTGCGATGGAGACTTATCTTTACTCAACGGATCTATCCCAGAAGACCTTAAAGAAAAATACAAAACCGCATTTGATAGAGATATGTTTAAACTAATTGAATGTAATGCGGTTAGGCAAAAATGGATAGATCAATCTATCAGTTTCAATCTATACAACAAGAGCACCTCTCTAAAGTATCTTAATGATATTTATATGTACTGCTGGGAGCATGGATTAAAGACAACTTATTACCTAAGGAATAGGGCTGCAAGCAAGGTTGAAAAATCAACATCAGACTCCAGCTCAGAACCTTCTGCATGCAGCATAGAGGCCATGAAGAACGGAGAAATTTGCGAATCCTGCCAATAAACTAGACTTATACAGCACTAATTATATTATAACTAGTGAAAAAAGTATTAGTTACTGGAGTTACAGGCCAAGACGGTAGTCATATGGTTGACTATCTCCTTAAAAAAGATTCCACCATGGTTATTGGGGGAATAAGAAGGCTTAGTGTTAGTAATCATAAAAATATTGAGCATGTATTAAACCATCCTAGGTTCAATCTCATTGATTTGGATATAACAGACTCAGAAAATGTCTCTTCAGTTATATCTCAAGAAAAGCCAGACTATTTTGTAAATTTTGCAGCAAATTCATTTGTTGGAAACAGCTGGACAATGCCCATAAACCATATGGAAACCAACTGTATGGCGGTTCTCTATCAACTTGAAGCTATAAGAAAGAACTGCCCTTCCTGTAGGTACTATAATGCTGGCAGTAGTGAAGAGTTCGGAGACGTAGTCAGCTCGCCCCAAAACGAAAGCAATGAGCTAAGACCCAGAAGCCCCTACGGAGCATCCAAAGCATCCGCAAGACACCTCATAAAAGTATACAGGGAATCTTACGACCTTTATGCAGTGCAAGGCTGGCTCTTCAATCACGAAGGAACCAGAAGGGGTGAACAGTTTGTGACTAGAAAAATTTCCAAAAGCACTGCCTTCATATCTCGACAAATAGAACTAGGAAAAAGCTTTGACCCTATATCTCTAGGTAATTTAGATGCGAAAAGAGATTGGTCTGATGCGGAAGATTTTATTGATGGAGTTTGGCTTATGCTAAACAACACTCTTGGACCCAAAGACTATGTTTTAGCTTCTGGGAAAACTTATTCAATAAGGCAATTTGTTGAAGCTTCCTTTTCAGCTGCAGGCATAGACTGCTTTTGGTCTGGGTCAGGGCTATCTGAAAAATTGATTGCCTCAAAAACAGACTCTGTATTAGTAGACATTAATAAAGATTTTTATAGACCAGCAGAAGTTGAGCTTTTATTAGGAGACCCCTCGTTAGCGGAGAGTGAGCTAGGTTGGACTCGCAAAACTGACTTCAGAAGCTTGGTTGAAAAAATGTACACAAGCGACTACAATCAATTGGCGCAGTAAGTGCAATATTATGTATAGAAATGCCCAATAAGGGGTTTCATGAGTGCCATATGGGCTCAATTAACAACAAAATAATATAATACTATGACAAAAATACACAAAACAACAAAAGGTGGTAAGGCTACAGCGTGGCCTACCAGTAGACAGGAAATCATGATGCCATTCGATTCTTTATTCGATGACATCATACAAAAAACAATGCCTTCATTCTCCAAGGAGTTTGGAATTAACTTCTTTGGGTCAAATAGTTACCCAAAGATTGACGCCATTGATTATGATGATAAGATTACTATTGAAGCTGAGATACCAGGGCTTCAGAAAGATGAGGTTTCTGTAGATCTAGAGGAAAATGTTCTCACTATTTCTGGACTAAAGCATAGTCATGATGAAGACACAGACCTTAGATACATAAGAAGAGAGCTTAAAAGGTCTTCATTCAAAAGGTCTTTCACAATTGGTGAAAATATTGACGGAAAATCAATTCAAGCTGATTTTGACAACGGAATACTTCTCATTACCCTACCAAAAAAGGAACCAGAAGTCCCCAAGAAAATTAAAATTCTTTAAATAAACAGCGCTCATGGGGTTTGGGTGTATATTATTGTGTGAGAAAAAAGACTCTAGCTCAGTATAAAGCCCAAGCTCCAGAGATGCCAGCCAACACTTGCCCCTATATAGACTTCATACAAGAAGTCCACAAAGAGATATCAGATGAAATTGACTCTCCATTATTACGGCAAAAAATAGAACTCCTAGAGCCAATGCTTGAATATATAAGGACATCAAATGATAATTTAAGAAAGAGTTCCCACTATTGGTTTACTAAATTCAGGAATAAACGTTAAATAATTGTTATTTTATTTTTAAAAAAATCTATTTAAGTGTATAATAGTGTATGGCTAATTCAGAATTATATGTACAGGACTCCAAAAACAACAATCAATGGAAGCCGCTTACCACCAACGACCTATCGGATAACGAAAAATTTGGTCAATACTATGCTTACAGCGAAGGTGATGGAGTAATAGCCGCTGGAGAGGTGTTTCTTTTTGCTTTTCATCTTACCGTGACAGGAGCTACCCTTAATGACACTGTCACCATTAAAGATGCAGCTAACACCATGTTTAAGTTTACTATGGATGGGTCTGATGTTCAAACATTTTCTTTTTGCCCAACAGTGTCAATCGCTACAGCTGGAGATCTCTCAGTAGAGTCCGCCCTTACTGGTCCCGCTGCATTTAATCTTACGACAGTCTACAATTAAGTTTTTCCTTGACTTTTTTTGTTTTTTATGTTAAGATATTTGATCTTATTTGATTAAATTATCGTTATAAAAAAAATGTCTGACAAATCTGGAGAACTTCTAACTAAAAATATTGCTGGCGTAAACAGAATATTACCTCACAAGCACAAATATGCTTGGGATCTTTTTCTAAAAAGCTGTGCAAATAATTGGATGCCTACAGAAATCAGCATGCAAAATGACATCAAGCAATGGAAAAACGATGAAATTACAGAAGATGAAAAACTACTTGTTAAACGCTGTCTCGGATTTTTTGCTGGAAGTGAGTCTTTGGTTGGTAATAATCTTCTTCTATCTGCCTTTCGTTATATTACGGACGCCGAATGCAGGCAGTACATCCTCAGGCAAGCCTTCGAAGAAAGCTTGCACAACCTCACAGTAGTATATATATGCGATAGCTTAGATTTGGATATAGAGGAGGTCTTTGCTGCTTATGAGAATATTCCTAGCATTAAAGCCAAGGATGACTTTCTAATGAGCATTACTAATGACATTAGCCGCCAAGATTTCAACCCACACAACAAAGAGGGTAAGCAAGAAATACTTAGAAACTTTTTAACCTATTGGATTGTATGTGAAGGTACATTCTTTTTCAGTGGATTCGCAATGCTTCTTGCCTTGGGCAGACAAAACAAGCTTCAAGGCATTTCGGACCAAATAAAATATACCCTTAGAGATGAAAGTTCTCACATAGCGTTTGGGACATATTTAATTAACACACTAATAGAGCAAAACCCATCCATATGGACAAAAAAAATCCAAGAAGAGTTCATTGATCACATTAAAAAAGCTGTAGAGCTAGAGATAGCCTACGCTCATGATGTTCTACCCACTGGAATACTTGGCCTTAATGCTGAAATGTTTGTCGAATACATGCACTATATAGGCAACAGACGCCTAGAGGCTATTGGGCTCGACTATAGGTTCCCAAGCGACAAAAACCCCTTCCCTTGGCTTGGTGAGGTGGTAGATGTTCAAGCAATGGGCAACTTCTTCGAGAGAAGGGTTAGAGAGTATCAGCAAAGCGGATCCCTAGAAGATGATTTTTAACTTTACTTTTATGTTTTTTTGTGCTATTATAGGCTTGTGGCCAAACTAAATAAAAAAGAAATAGTATTAAAATTAATTACTCCCCCATCTAGAATCAAAGGGCCTTTTTGGTCTAGGGAGTATAAGATTTTAAACAAATTGATGGAGCAATTCCCCTCTGAGGAGTTTTGGCAAAAAGTAAACTTCAACAATGGCTGGGATTCTTTAATTATTCTTCAGTCTGATTACGGAAAATCTTTACTTGAAAAAAAGTATAAAGAGTTTCATTATAAAATACCAGACCCTCCCACAATTGTTATTTCAGAAAAGTCTGGGGAGGATAAAATCATTAAGCCAAAACCAAAAACCATTAGAGGATTTCTATCATGAGTAAAACATTAGATCAAATCAATAAATTCCTTTCAGACAAAGAGAATCAAAAGTATCATTTCAACAATTTCAATGAGGAAGAGTATAAAATATCAAGCGGTAGTCTCAACCTAGATTTAGCTCTAGGCGGAGGATTCCCAGCTGGAGCCCACAGATTTACTGGGGTTAATGAGGGCGGAAAAACTAGCTGTGCACTAACTGTCGCAAAGAACTTTCAAAGTAACTTTGGCAAGGGTGGAATGGTAATAATCATTAAGTCAGAAGGAAGACTAAGCCAAGAGATGTTAAAGAGGTCAGGAGTTGACACCGATCCAGAAAAATTCTTCGTCTTGGATTGCAATATTTTTGAAAAAGTTTTTGAGTTCATCAGGGATCTTGTTTTTAATAATGAAGATGGTAAAAAATATATGTTCATCGTTGATAGCGTCGATGCCCTCTGCAGAATCAATGATATAGACAAACCCTTTGCGGAGAGCGAGCAGGTTGCAGGTGGAGCATTAGTGACTTCGGTTTTCTTAAAAAAGATGGTTCTACCTATCACCAAAATGGGGCATATGATGATACTAACCTCTCAAGTAAGAATCGAAATTCCATCTAGTGCCTATGCGGCAAGAGGTGGCCCAAAGATTAAACAAGCGGGAGGTAATGCAATCAAACATTATGCTAACTTCATACTAGAGTTCGAGGAAAGGTATAACAATGACATTATGTGGGAAAATCCGTCAGCCTCCAAGCTTGATGACAAAGGCAATCCAATTGGACACTACTGCAAAATAAGGTTCAGGAAGAGTATTAATGAAAAAACAGGAGCTCAAGTCAGATACCCCATTAGGTATGGGAGGACAGGCGGTAATTCAATTTGGCTAGAGAAAGAGATTATAGATATGATGTATCTATGGGGCTTTATAGAAAAGAAAGGAGCTTGGATTTCTTTTGATGAAGAGCTACTAAAGGAGCTAGAAGGTAAAAGCCTAGAATGTCCAGAAAAAATTCAAGGAGATAATAAACTACTTGAACTACTAGAATCAAATGGAAAATTAAAAAAATTCTTTTATAATACAATTAATAAGATATTTGACAATGAAAAAAAATAAAATATTCATTTCCATCGCTAGTTATAGAGATCCAGAGTTAATTCCAACCATTGAGAACTGCATTGAGAATGCAGACAATCCCAAGAATTTAGTTTTTGGTATATCCAGACAATATCATCCAGACGAATCGTTTGATGACCTCAAGAAATATAAGAAGAAGAAAAACTTTAGGATCATAGAAACCTTATATAATAAAAGTGTGGGTGTTTGTCATGCAAGGCATCAAATACAGGGTTTATACCAAGACGAGGAATACTATTTTCAACTAGATTCCCACCATAGATTTATCAAAGGTTGGGACACGAAATTAAAGTCAACCCTTAAAGAGCTTTCTGATTCTGGTTCAGAAAAACCATTACTCACAGCCTACCTCCCTTCTTATGATCCAGACAAGAAGGACGAAGATCGCTTAAACGATGTATGGAGAATGTACATTGATAGGTTTATGCCAGAAGGTCCAATTTTCATTTTCCCAGAAAGTATTCAAGACTTCAAGTCTAAATCGCCAGAGAAAGCTAGATTCACAAGCGGTCACTTCATTTTTACTTTAGGTAAATTTTGCAAAGAAGTTCCATACGACCCCAAGCTCTATTTCCACGGGGAAGAAAGTTCCTTAGGGGCTAGAGCTTATACTTGGGGTTATGACTTGTATCACCTACACAGACCTTGGGTCTGGCACCACTACACTAGAGACGGAAAAGCTAGGCACTGGGATGATGTGTCCAAGTGGAATGCTCTCAATAAGCAGAGCTTTGATAGGTACAGAAAACTTTTTGGGATGGACGGAACTAGACGTCAAAATTTCCCCAAGTATGGTTTCGGTAAAGTTAGATCCTTAAAAGATTATGAAATTTATTCTGGCATATCTTTCAAGGATAGAAGAATACAACAGCATACTTTAGACAGAAAAGTTCCGCCTACCCCATTTAAAAGTAAATCAGAATATGAGAATAATTTTGTATCTAAGTTTAAATACTGTATAGATGTTCACAAACCCTCCTTCACTGAAGAGGATTATGATGTTTGGGTTATTGCTTTTAAGGATAAAAACGGAGAAGAAATGGTTCGCCTCGATGCCGATGAGCAAGAAGTTAAAAGCCTCTTAAACGGAAACCCAGATGATGATTTTGTCAGGCTTTGGAGAGAGTTCGAAACCTCAGAGCTACCACACTCTTGGTTAATCTGGCCCCACTCAAAATCAAAAGACTGGATGAACATTATCGAAGGGGAGGTTCCAGTAGATGCCTAGTATATATATTCAAATTGCTGCATATCGTGACCCAGATCTCACCAATACCGTAGAAGATGTAGTTAAAAAATCTAGCGGTAAAAACAAGATCAGAATAGGAGTTATTGATCAAGTTTGTAAAGAAGATAATTATTATGATTTAAAAAAAGATTTCAAATCAATAAAATTAAAGCATACTACTCTTGATTTTGAAGAAGTTGATTATAAAAAAACCAAAGGTGTTTGCTGGGTTAGGCATTTATTAAATAAAAAATACAAAGGTGAAGATTATACCCTTCAGCTTGATTCGCATCACAGGTTTTCTGAAAATTGGGACATAGACTTGATCGATATGCTCAAGGACTTGAAGAGTGAAGGATTCAAGAAGCCTTTATTAACAACCTATTGCCCAGCCTTCATCCAGCAAACAGGAGAAATGTTCCATCATGCTACGCAGATGGACTTTGATCGCTTTACCCCAGAGGGCGCATTGTTTTTTAAGTCTGGATTAATGCCTAACTGGGAAGACAGAAAGCTTCCTGCTCCAGCTCGTTTTATCAGCGGTCATATGATTTTTGTTGATGGTAAATTTTGCGAAGAAGTTATCTATGATCCTCATTACCTTTTTCACGGAGAAGAAATCAACCTTACTGTTAGAGCTTATAGTCACGGTTACGATTTATTTCATCCGCACAAGCCTATAGTTTACCACGAATACTCTAGATCCCATCGCCCCAGAAAGTGCTGGGATGATGACCCCACTTGGGGATTCCAAAACTCAAAATCCCACCTCAGGAACCGAAAGTTCTTTGAGATGGATGGGGAAAAGAAAGATATTGATTTCGGCGAATATGACCTAGGCTCAGACAGAACCATTGAAGACTATGAAGAATATAGTGGGGTGAGCATGAGGAGAAGGTCTGTTCAAGAATATACAACTGACCTACACTATCCGCCCAACCCAATCAAGAAGTCAGATCCAAGCTATGAAAGCTCTTTTCACCCAATCTTTAAGCACTGTGTTGACCTTGGTTTTGATCAAGTACCCTTAACCGACTATGACTTCTGGGTAGTAGCATTTCATGATGACAAAGGTGAAACAATTTTTCGAGAAGACTTGAGCGAAGATGAAGTCAAAAGAATAAAGTCTGATCCAGATGGATACTGTAAAATTTGGAAAACCTTTCACAGCCCACAAAAGCCAGACCACTGCATTGTCTGGCCTCACTCAAAATCCAAAGACTGGTGCGATCAAATTAAAATCCCCCTCTAATTACTATGAATTATGAATCAAAAAATTTAGGAAACTGGGCCATAGGCGAAGGCGCGTTTGAGTGGATATACAACAATATAAAACATGGCTCAACAATCCTAGAACTCGGAAGCGGAACAGGCACTATTGAGTTATGTAAATATTATAATGTTTATAGCGTTGAACAGGAAGCAAGATGGTTAAACCTAGCTCACGATCAGTATATTTTTGCCCCACTTAAAAGCTATGATAATATGGCTCCCCACAGCTCTGGTTGGTACGATGACTCAATGTTTGAAAAACTACCAACCAATTACGATTTTTTACTTGTTGACGGACCCGTAGGAAACAATAGAGCAAACTTCATGCTGTTTCATGAAAAATTTAATTTTGATATTCCAGTACTCCTTGATGACACACAAAGAGGTGAGGTAGTAAAAATGGCTAACGATCTATCTAAAATTTACAATAAAACAATAGTGACTCCACCTCAAGGCTCAAATAAAAATTTTGTGATACTCACCTAATGACATCTAAAATCCATTTCTGCAGTGTCAGCATAAACAATAAGTCTAGAAAAAATAATTACCTAGATGCTGGACTCAAGTGGGCAAACTCCATACTAAATCACTCCGACTTTAATGCGAGCATAATTACTAATGAGCCAGACCACTTCAAGGATTGTGACTCAAGCAGGCTAGAAGTAATTTCCTGCTCTGATCATGGAATAAAAATCAATACTGGAGGCAGAAGGAAATACTTTAACATGAACTCCAAGCTTTATGCGATGAAATTTGCATCTAAGCATCAGCCTGAATATGTTTTTTATATGGACGGAGATTCTTATTTAAATGAAAACTGGAACACCGAAACAACATTAAGCCTTCTAGATGCAAGCCAATCGTGCAATAACTTTGACGCTCTTCAGCATATTATATACAGAATTAATGGCCCTATGGCTAGACACTATGCTAAACACAACACAGAGCATCCATGGGAGTCCGTCATAAAAAGTGTTGGGTACAAATCTATTCCCAACTATCAAGCCCCTCAAGAAACCCTCATGATATATAAAAATAATGATAAGTTTAAAAACTTTCTATCTCTTTGGGGAAAGATAGATCAAGCATGCCCCGAAGGTATGAATACATCATTCATAGGAATACCCGTGGGGTTCTGCCAAGGCAAATCAGACATGAAAATCATCACATATGGACGAAGGCGTCATTGGTGCGGCATGCTCAATGGAATGGGCTTATATAATCAAGGTAAACACGTTCAAATCGTCAGTCGTGTTTGTTGGTAGAATGAAATTATTAATACATAGATTCGAAAACGAAAAGTGGGGAAGGTATCATCTACCTTGGATGAAGCTATTTTCTGAATATTTATCTGACAAAGGTTTCGAGGTTGAGGTGGTCAATTACAATAAGGATGGCAAAACTTTTGATGGTCCAATAGAAATGAAATGCAATACGGAAGGCTTATTCTGCCACATGAATGACACCGATTGCTTGGTTGAAAATTTAGACAACGGAGAGTTTTTCATGGTTAGCTTCGCAAAAAACTTTTCCTCTCGAGTAGTGCATTTTTTAAAACATAAAAACTGTATTGGCATTTTTCTAGCCCACTTCAGCAGAAGGTATCTCTTCGATCATTTAACCAAGAGTAAATGTGCAGATAGCTTCCACAAGGTTCACCCTTTTATTTTTGGCTTCTTTCAGGATTTTGACGTAGATCATTACAGAAAAATTAGAGATGAAGCTAGTGAGCTTAATCCAAAATTATACTTTAAAGGTTCTGGCTGGAAAGACCCAGAAAAAGGATACAGAAAGACAATAGGCCATCTTCATAATGATAAATTTCTAAACGCCAATAGTGTTCGCATTGACGGCTACCTTAAAGAGCTCTCGCTCCAAGGCATCGCCCTCTCCCACTACCTTGATCTTAATTTTTTTAGATCTGCCTTCAAAGACCCTGGTGAGCTATGTTATAGAGACATGGAGATGATGGCTATCGGAGTTCCATACATAAGGCTTGAGTATAAGAGTGAAGTTCACGAAGCATTTATCCCTAACTACCACTACATAGTTGTGCCGAGAGAAGATGCTTATGCTCGATACGAAAAAGAGGGTGACAGAGGTATTGCAGATCTATATATCGAAACCTACGAAAGGTATAAAGATCAAAAAGAATTTTTAAAATTTATCAGCCAAAACCAAAGGGACTGGTATGATAAGAATTTCCGTTGGCCCAAAAGTGCCGACATTATTTACAATAAACTTAAACTTAAATCATGGCATACTTAAAAGGACACACGACGTACGTCTCCCAGACGGTAAAAAATTTCAATCTAACGTCGCAACAAAGACCAGAGGTCTTCGATGCATTCCGAGCTCTTCTGGACGAGGTTAAGCCTTCTCAAATTTTTGAGATAGGAACAGCTGGAGGCGGAACTACGATGTGCATAAGAGAACATCTAGACTCAATTAACTTACAGTCTACTAAAATTAAAACCTTCGAAGTTAAAGAGCATAAGTGGTTCCAGAAAATGCGCGAATGCAATATTGATGTAGTAATAGATAACATCTTCGACAAGAGCTACCGAAATCTCAGCAAGCCTGAAGTTGCCAAAGATTTTATTCAACAATCAGGCAGAACCATAGTTCTATGCGATGGCGGAAGTAAAATTAATGAATTTAATTTACTCTCAGACTTTCTTAAGCCTAATGATATTATTATGGCTCACGATTATGTTGACACCAAAGAGAAATTCGAATCAGATTTCAAGGATAAAATATGGAACTGGCGTGAAATAGGTGACGAACACATCAAGGCTGCTTGCGAAAGAAATAACTTGCAAACATTCTTTAAAGATGTTTTTGATCCTGTGGTTTGGGCATGCTGGATAAAACCTGAATGAGTAAAACTACAATAGTTACAGGGATCTGGAACCTTTCCAGAGAAAATGCTGGCAATGGATTCAAAAGACCATTCAGCCATTATTTAGAAAATTTTAAAAAACTGTTGGCGACAGACTGCCCAATGGTTATCTTTATAGAGTCTGAGAACGAAAGCTTAGTATGGGAACATAGGAGTAGAGAAAATACTCAAGTAGTAATTAAAGAAGTTGAATCAATGAAAGGTCAAATGTTCCCCTTTTATGATCAAGTTCAAACAATACGAAAAGAAGAAAGCTGGCTAAGCCAAGCCTCTTGGTTAAGGGAAAGCACACAAGCAACACTAGACCTATATAACCCAATGGTTATGTCTAAAATGTTCATGCTTAATGATGCGAGAATATTCAATCCATTTGATACTGATTATTTCATTTGGGTTGACGGAGCAATTACAAACACGGTTCATGAGGGCTACTTTACCCATGATAAAGTTATTGATAAAATTCATAATGTCCTAGATAAATTTTTATTTATATCATTTTCATATGAAGACGGTGGAGAAGTCCACGGTTTTCCAAGAAAGCAGATGGAAAGATACTGCAAGGCAGACCCTAAGTATGTATGCAGAGGAGGGCTATTCGGTGGCCACAAAGAGTGGATCGGGTATGCTAACGAATATTACTATAGACTTCTAAGCCAGTCCCTCCATGAAGGCTTAATGGGTACAGAGGAAAGCTTATTCACAATTATGTCCCACATTCAGCCAGAAGTCTACCAGCGCTTCGAGCTAGAAAAATCCAACTCAGGCTTGATAGGTCCATTTTTTGAATACTTAAAGAATTATAATAGCGAAAATAAAGATTCGTTAAAAATTAAAAAAAGCAACTCAAGTTGTGCCCTATATGTCTTAACGTTCAATTCGCCACAACAACTCTCAAAGATTATAGAATCATTCCATCAAGTTCCAAACTTCATGGACGGCTTTGAAAAGAAATACGTTCTCGATAATTCTACAGATCAAAATGTATTTGAGGACAACAAGCAGATAGCAAATCAATCTGGGTTTGAAGTCATAAAAAAAGATAATATAGGCATATGCGGGGGCAGGCAATTTATCGCAGAACACTTCGACTCAACAGACTGTGAGTACATGATGTTCTTCGAGGATGATATGTTTTTAAATCCTCCAAGCGAATCAGGGTTTTGTAAAAATGGGTTTAGAAAATATGTAGAAAACATCCTATCTAAATCTATAAGGATAATGAACTCCGAAGAATTAGATTTTTTAAAAATTAGTTTTACTGAATTTTTTGGAGACAACAAAACCCAATGGTCTTGGTATAATGTCCCTCAAGATGTCAGGGAGGAATTTTGGCCAGACTACAATAAGCTTCCAGAGCATGGCTTAGACCCTAATGCTCCCTTAGTTGCTTTTGAAAACATGAAGCTAGAGGAAGACCTAAGTTACCTTACTGGCGAAGTATATTATGCCAACTGGCCTCAGGTTGTCAGCAAGGCTGGAAACAAAAAAATGTTTCTAGAAACAACTTGGGTAAGACCCTACGAGCAAACTTGGATGTCTCACATGTTTCAGATGTCCAAACGAAACAAGCTTAAAAGTGCCGTCTTGTTAGCTTCTCCAATTACTCATGACAGGTTCATACATTATGACCAATCTGAAAGGGTGGAAAGTTGAAATTTAAAACCTTAACTGGATCCACTCGAAAAATCATAGGGGTTCAAAAATATACAATCGACTGGGATGGGGCGAGCAGAAGCAAGTTCCAAAAGTCAGTTAAAGATTTTTTAAAAAAGTATTGGGAAAGGCATGTTGTATTTGAGGAGTTTCCCGTTGCTGGCACAAGGATGACACTAGACTTATACAATGCAAATAAAAAGATAGCCATTGAAGTGCAAGGAGGCCAACATACTAGGCATGTACCATTCTTTCATGGTGAATACAAGAATAATTATTTAATGCAATTAAAAAGAGACCACCAAAAACAAGACTTTTGCGACTTAAATGATATCAAACTTGTAGAAATATACGAAAAAGATAAATTATCTAAGAGTTTTTTTAAAAAATTAGATATTTTACTATAACTAGTGTAATATATATCAGTGAACAATATAGACCCAGAAAATCTTTCTTCGTTCCAAATGCCTGAAGAGATTTTGGATAAGCTTTATGAATTTACTGGCGGTGCAGACGAGCAAACCAAAGGTTTCCTTCTAGTTCATACCGACCAATCAGGTTGTCCCACTATTTTTTGCAAAAGTGGAAGCCAGATTGTAGAGATGGGCATTAGAAAAGCCGTCGAACAGTATATAGAAACTATAGAAAACGTCGATAAACCCTTCGATATTAACGGAGATCAAGAATAAAGCTTGACTTTTCATAGTTTTTAGTTTATACTCATTCCATATGATGTATTCTTACGAACTTGAACAGCAATTTCTTGCTGCACTTATTAATCATCCAGATTCTTTCTTAGATATCTCTGCGATGATAACCGAAAAAGATTTTTATGATGAAAAATCTCAAGTAAACAAAACGATATTCTCAGTCCTTAAAAACTCAATAGAGTCTGGAGATCAAATAGATTATGTAATACTATCCGAAAGAATCGTATCGCTAGGCTTATCCTTTGAAGACAATATCAATATTCCCGACTACATACAAGCTCTTTCACTAAGGAAAACGAAAAAAGGAACCTTAACAGAAGTTGCTAAAGAAATCAAAAAGCTTTCAGCAAAACGCCAGATAGCAGCAGCCTCACTTAAAGTTATCGAAAGAGTTAAAACAGCTTCCCCCGAAGAGTCTTTTGCCGATCTAGTCGAAGACGCGGATAGAATGTATAACGAATCAATGTCTATCTATGACAACGGAGCCAATGTTCCAGAAGATCTATTTTTGGACATGGAGGACTATGTTGAGGAGAGGGGTAATAATCCAGTTGAGGAGTATGGGTTAATTGGTCCCCACTCAAGACTCCACGAGCTATATGGATCTTTACTCAGGGAGGGTAACATCACTACCATAACAGCTAGATCTGGAGTAGGTAAGACTCAATTTTGCCTAGATTTTTGCATCAAAACTTCTGAACTCAATGGTGGCATTCCAGTACTCCATTTAGATAACGGAGAGATGAGCAAGGAAGAGCTTATGGGTAGATTATGCTCCTCTCTATCTGGAGTTCCTCTGCATCTTATCGAAACAGGTAAATGGAGAAGGGCGGGAGCCGACATTATTAATAAAGTAAGGTCAGTCTGGCCAAAAATCAAAAGCTACAACCTCCACTACTTTAATGTCGGAGGCATGACTGTTGATCAAATGATTAACTTAGTTATGAGATTTTACTATGCAAAGGTTGGCAGGGGAAACCGCATGATTCTAAATTATGACTACATTAAGACCACTTCAGAAAAATTAGGCAACAAAAACGAATGGCAAGTTGTAGGTGAGATGGTTGACAAATTTAAGAAACTTGTACAGCGAGATATATTGTTCGACGGAAACCCAATGATAGCAATGATGACTAGTGTTCAAAGCAATAGGACAGGAATCACCAATAATAGGAGGCAAGAAAATATCGTAGATGATGAAAGCATAGTTTCTTTGTCGGACAGAATCATCCAGTTCAGTTCTCACCTTTTTAGTCTTAGACAAAAAGCTCCAGACGAAATGCTTGATTCCCCCAACTTTGGAACTCACAAATTAATATGCCTCAAGCATAGGCACCTAGGATCAAACTACTATAGAGCCGTTCAACCAGTCAGAATGGAAGATGACACCCTTCAAAAAAATTGCATATTCCTCTCCTTCGAAAACTTCACAGCTACCGAGGTTGGAGATCTCCAAGATTTAGTTGACAGTCAAGAGTCTAATGCAGACATAAACCTTAGCAACGCAAACAATGAACTACCTGAAATATGATAGGTTCAGACAAAATTAAGCAGGTGCTAGAAGAGCTTGGTTATAGGCTAAGCGACAAGGGCTCCTATTGGCAATGTGCAGCTTTGTACAGAAATGGAGACAACCAAACAGCCCTTCAGATATACAAAGATACTGGAGCGTGGAAGGATTATGTAACGAATACTCCTTTCATGCCCTTTAAACAGCTCTTAGTTTTAACGCTTAACACTAATGACCCCCAACAGCTATCTAAATACCTAAGCAAAGAAGAAACTTTCTTTCTTGCAGAGAATGCAAAATCGCGTGACGAAAAGCTATGCATGGAGGAGATCTACCCAGAGTCCCTACTTAGCAAACTACTACCTCATTACAAGTTTTACAATGAGCGTGGTATCTCTAGCGAAATATTGTCCAAACTCAAGGGAGGTCTTGCCACAAAAGGTCAAATGTACCAGCGGTTTGTTTTTCCTATATACAATCAATATGGGCAAATCCATGGTTTCTCTGGAAGAGACATGACAAGCAAAGAAGGTCGCCCAAAATGGAAGCACATGGGAAAGAAAAAAGGTTGGGTATACCCAGCCTTCGTTAAGTGTGGCGATGAAAATAAGCCCCTATTCGATGATGTCGAAAAAGATTATGTAATTATTGTTGAAAGCATTGGAGACTGCTTGAATCTTATGGAAAACGGATTCTTTAATGTACTTGTTTCTTTCGGTTTGGATATATCTTCCAAACTTCTATGCTCGCTCGTTCAATTTAATTTTAAAAAAGTTATCATATCATTCAATAACGACTCAGGTAAAGACGAAAACAGAGGCATGAATGCATCCATTAAAAACTATTTAAAATTATTAAATTATTATGACCCTCATAATATTAAAATTTGTTTGCCTTTAAAAAATGACTTCGGAGACATGTCGGCAGAAGACTTCTCTTCTTGGAGGGACAAACTCAACAAGTGTATAGAAACAGACCAAACGCCAAAAGTAATATCAGTGGCAAACAAGCTCAAGGACAACAAAAAACTATCCAGAGCGCTTCTTAAAAACTTAAAGCTTATATCATGAAAAAACACAACTCAGCACTCTCTGCAAGTAGAATTAAAACATTGCAACAATGCTCTTGGAAATACTGGTGCAATTATATACTCAAACTTCCAGATACATCTAACGATGGAGCTAGCCGTGGTTGGATCTGTCACCTCATTTTTGAAATTCTAGGAGAGCCAAGGCACAAAAAACACTACGATCTCATTACTTCCAATGGAACTATTTTCGCATCAAGAGCTGTAGAAAAACTAACCCTATATCATGCAAGAAGATTAAATGTAGATGATCCAGAAAATATAGACTTGATAGATAAAATGACAGTCAACGGACTGCATTATGATTTTTTTGGGCATGATGATGAAGAGCCTAACGAGTCAATCTCGGAGCAGTTTTTTGACATAGAAATTTCTGAAGGTGATATATCTTTTAGAATGAGGGGCTTCATCGACAAGTTGTTTTTATATAAAGACAAGTCTTTCGCTTTAATTAGAGACTTTAAAAGCAATAAACAAATGTTTAAAGGTAAAGAGATTACGGATAACTTACAAAACCTTATGTACTCTTTAGCTGTCAAGCATACATTTCCAGAAGTTAAAGAGACTCAGAGTGAATTTTTGTTTCTTAAGTTTGACCTATCTAAAGACATGTTTAACAACACAGGTAAAGGAGTTCTAAGAATGGAACCTGTTTCAGATGAGGAGTTGCTGGGATTACAGTACGAGCTTACCGAAATACAGAGCTACATTGATACCTTTGACGAAGAAAAAGCGGTCAGTAATTTTGCAGCAAACCAATGCTACCCTAAAGATGGCACATTTGGAGGCCCCTTAGCTTGCGGCAAAGATGGATACAAGATGAGTAGGGGTCAGCCTGTTTTAGATAAAAACGGAGACCCAATAGTAGCCTTTATATGTTCATACAGAAAACCCTTCTCATACTATGCCCTAAAAGATAAAGATGGAAAGATTATTTCTACCGCTTTTCTAGATGACCATCATGAGTTGCTCAATAAAAAGAGGGAGACTGACTCTATAGAACTTCTTGAGTATGAAGGTTGCCCTCATTGGAAAACTCCTGAGCATGTAGACCTATTTATATAGTTTAGTGTAATATCTTTTATGATATTCCCTTTCTTAATAGCTTTTTCAGCTCTCTCCCTAGCTTCAGTCGCTGCATACTTTAGTATTATTGGGTTGACCACCATTTTCCCTGGGGCCTTTTGGTCTATTGTTATTATGGGTACTACTTTGGAGATCGGCAAACTTATTACTGCTGTATGGCTTCATCGAAACTGGAGGAACTGTAAAAAGGTTATGAAGTTCTATCTAACCGCATCTGTAGTTACTCTTTCACTAATAACTAGCATGGGTATTTTTGGCTTCCTAAGCAAGTCCCATATAGAGCAAGAGTCTGGATCCTATCAATACATATCTCAAATTAATTTATTAAATAATAAACTTGAATCCATTGAATCCAAAAAGCTATCTTTAACAGAAAGAAAAAACAACAATAATCAACTTAAAGAAGAAGACTTTAATTTGCTATCTCGTTTAAATGATAGATTAAAAATGCTGGACGATGCCGTCTCCGAAGTGAGGAGTAAGGGTGGCTTTAGTGTAAGCTCTAAACTTAGCGAGCTTGCGTCAACTCAGTCTGACGAAAGAAATTCAATAGCATCTCAAAAAAAAGACATACAATCAAGGCTAGAGGTCTACAGATCAAAGAATGAAGATCAGATTTTTCCAGAACTCAGCAAACTAGAAGAGGAGTCGCTTTCCTTAAATTTAGAAAAAAGCAAAATAGATTCAGAGCTCAAAAAGCTTGAGTCAGAAATTGGTCCAATTAAATATATAGCGGAAATTGTTTCTGACTTTGGGGGTCCAGACGTCGACGCTCAGTCAGCCGTTAGAATGGTCATACTGATCCTTATTTTTGTTTTCGATCCTCTAGCTATACTTCTTGTTGTTGCTGCGTCCGCCAGCTTCAAAGAGGCTTCAGGCAGCGCATTACCTAAAGATGTACTCGCTATGCGTAATAAAATTCTAGCTGAACTAGAAATGCATCTAGCAGACGGCAAACCTCCAGAGTCCTTCATAGAAAAGTATAAAATATAGCTTGACTTTTACCATTTTTTATGCTATTATATATGAATGTTAGCATTATTTAAGAGTCATTACTCAATCGGCAGATCTATATTAACCCTTAATCATCCCGACAAAGACAAAGATGGCGGACCTCAAAGCATTTTCTCCATAGCAAAAGACTCTAACGATATTATTTTAGTTGAAGATTCATTAATTGGATTTCTTCAAGCTCAAAAAACAGCCGAGTCTCTAGGGAAAAGGCTTATCTTTGGTCTGAGAATTTCCTGCTCTCACGAGGATTACTCAAAAGAGACTAAAGATTGTGTCCATAAGGTTATAGTATTCGCAAAGACGGACTCAGGATGTAAGCTTTTAAATAAAATTTATTCAGATGCCCATTGTAATAATGAGGGAGTAGCAAAGTCTTCCACGCTTAAAGCTCATTGGTCCGAAGAAGACTTAATGATGGCTATACCTTTTTATGATTCATTTATTTTTATGAATAACTTTCATTTCTGCAACTGTGTTCCAGACTTTTCCTTTACATCTCCCCTCTTTTTTATTGAGGAGAACTACCTCCCCTTCGATGGGGATTTAAAAAATAAAGTTCTTGACTATTGCTCGAAAAACAATTATAATCACGAGATTACAAAATCAATTTTCTATAACAAAAGGTCTGACTTCGAGGCGTATCAGACATACAAATGCATTTGCAGTAAAAAATTCAAACAAAGAACCCTAGACGTCCCCAACTTTGACCACCTCGGTAGCGCAGAATTTTGCTACGAAAGTTTCCTAGAATCATGCAATACTTAAAATATTCAGACATAGCTTTAGTTCCAGAATTTAGCTCTTGCTACAGTCGCTCTGATTGCGACACTAGCATTGATTTTCTTGGGTGTAAATTCAAACTACCAATTATCCCAGCCAATATGCAGTCTGTCATTGATATGGATATATCAAAATGGATGAGTCAAAATGGATACTTTTATATTATGCATAGATTTGGAAACAATCTACGTGAAGTCGTCTCAGAGATGAACGATGAAGACTGGAATTTAATTTCTGTGAGCATGGGAGTGCAAATGGAAGACAAAAAAGATCTAGTAGCAATCTCGAAAGCCAAGCAAAGGGTTGACTATATTACGATTGACATTGCTCATGGTCATTGCGAAAGAATGAAAATCGCAATTGATACTGTAAAAAAATTTTTACCTGATACAAAAATTATAGCTGGAAATGTAGCGACTCCAGAAGCTGTGAGAGATTTATCGGAATGGGGTGCAGACTCTATTAAGGTTGGTATTGGTCAAGGTTCTCCATGCACCACTAAAGATAAGACAGGTTTTACCATGCCAATGTTTAGCTGTGTGGAGATTTGCTCTAACTACTATGAGACTGATTCTCCAATAATAGCAGATGGTGGTATCGTTCACAATGGAGATGTTGCCAAAGCTTTAGTTGCTGGAGCCTCAATGGCTATGGCGGGTGGAATTTTTGCGGGTTGCACAGATAGCCCTGCAGAAGAGAGAACTCACAACAATGAGCTCCACAAAGCTTACTTTGGTTCAGCTAGCTCCTATAACAAAGGTCACGAAAACCACATTGAGGGCAAGCTTACCCATGTTTCCTGCAATGGAATGACCTACGAAGAAAAGCTAAGCGAGATGAAGCAAGATCTACAAAGTTCAATGTCTTATGCTGGAGGAGAGGATTTAAGTTGCCTAAAAAACACCAAATACATCAATGTATGAATAAAAAACAACTCAAAAAAATTAAAAAAGCAATGTGCTACGAAGGCCATCCTGAGCAAAAGCGCGTACTAAGAGGTGTCAAAAAGATATATGCAGGCTTATGCGAGAGCGAAAAAGTTAGACTCATATTAGAGCTGACTCAGCATTTTGAAATGAGGAGAGCGTCTCAAAGCAGTAACAGGACTCCAAAATGAACGAAGACTTACTAAGATTCAAGAAAGATCAGAATTATCTCTTCTTTGATTTTGAAACATGCTGCCTTAATCTGGGCTCTTTAAATAACAAGCCTTGGCAACTTGGCTTTATGGTTATCAACAAAGGCAAAGTCGTTAAGAAAAAAGATTACTGGATCAAATGGAAAGACCTAAAAATGTCTGATGCCGCAGCCAAAATGACTGGCTGGACAGAGTCCGAGTACAAGAAGAGAGCTGAAGATGCAGCCTCAATCCTTGACGATTTCGAGCAATACCTATACGATGACTCATACATTAATGTTGGTCATAATATACTTGGGTTTGACATTTATGTGCATGGTATATACAGAAGGTGCTTGGGTAAAAAGCCAGATTACTCCTATGTAAATCGATCAATTGACACTCTTTGTCTAGCAAAAGCGATTAAAAATGAAATAAAAATACACAAAGATGACAACTTCTTTAATTGGCAATACAGGCTCAACAATATGATAGACAGAAGGAGCAAAAAGAAACTCATAGACCTTTGTAAAGATTATGATATTAAAATTGACCAATCAAAACTACATGATGCTATGTACGATATAGAGCAAAACCATGAAGTCTTCAAGAAAATGTTATGGGAGGTTGCAATATGAGTTCAACATCTTTCTTAGATAATTTTACAGAATACAAAGATTATGCTCCTGCAGGAGTCCTTCTCCCTAAAATTGATATCGATGAAAAGTACTACTCAAAATTAAATATAGACAGAGATACTTCTAATTTTGATTTTCTTAGAAAGCTTTGCTTGGATGGAGTTAAAACCAAAGGCATTGATAAGCTCAAAAACAAAAAAGAGTATTATGATAGGGTTAAATCAGAACTATCTATCTTTCAGGAGTTAGGTTTTGTAGACTATATTTTACTCAACTGGGACATCCTGAACTATTGCCATGTCAATGACATACCTACAGGGCCTGGTCGTGGCTCTGCTGCAGGTTCTCTTGTTTTGTTCTTAATTGATGTAACAAAAGTTGACCCAATTAAATACGATCTTTTCTTCGAGAGGTTTGTCTCCAAGAGTAGAGCTAGGCAGATCGAAAAAGACGGAGTTACATACCTTGATGGTAGCCTATTAGCTGATGTAGATAATGACATAGCTTATGAGCATAGGCAGAAAGTTATTGAGTATATTGAGAAAAAACACCCCGGTAGAACCTCAAACATACTTACCCTTAATACTTTAAGCGGAAAGCTATGCATTAAAGAATGCGGAAAGATCGTGGGAGGTCTTTCGGAAAAAGAAGTTAACGATATTAGCTCCTTTATTCCTAAACAGTACGGTAAAGTTGCTCCCCTCGATATAGCTAGAGAGGAAAGTCAAAGGTTTGATCAATGGGCTTCTGAAAGTGAAGAAGTTTTTGCTATAGCTAGAAAGCTAGAAGGTCTAAACAAAAACACTGGAGTACATCCGTCTGGGATAGCGATATCTCATCAGTCTATTTCTGAAATTTGCCCCATACAGAGGGCGAATGATGGATCTCTTGTTACGGGTTATGATATGAATTGGGTTGCAGAGCTCATGGTTAAGTTCGATATCCTTGGGCTTAGAACCCTAAGTGTTATATATGATGTATGCAAGTCCATAGACATTGATGTTTATGACATTGACCTCTCTGACCCAAAACTTTTTACCCCCCTTAAAGACTTAAGAAACCCTCACGGTCTTTTTCAGATTGAGGCTGATACTAATTTTAGGGTCTGCCAAAAGATTAAACCCTCAAACATGGAAGAGCTTAGCGCTGTTGTTGCCATAGCCAGACCAGGCGCTCTTGAGTTTTTAGATAAATACGAAGAGTATGCTAGGAATGGAGAATTTCAAAGTGTTCATGAGTTTTTTGACGAAGTTTTAGATTATACTGGAGGAATTCCTCTCTATCAAGAGCAATTAATGAAGATGGCTGTTAAGGTTGGCTTCACTCTTGACGAGTCAGAGCAGTTAAGGAGGATTGTTGGCAAGAAAAAAGTTGACCAAATGCCAGCATGGAAGGAAAAAATCAAACAAAAAATAGAAGACCAAAATCTACCAAGTGAAGTTGGTGATGTTCTTTGGGGAGTGGCGGAAGATAGTGCAAATTATTCCTTCAATAAGTCTCATGCAATTGCATATGCGACCCTATCTGCTTGGACTGTATATTTAAAATTCAATCACCCAAGACAGTTCTTTCTTAGCTTACTCAAGATGTCTCAATTTGAGCCTAATCCTCAAGATGAAATATCTAAAATAAGCAGAGAGCTTTCTTTCTTTGATGTAAATTTACTTCAACCAAATCTTATTAAGTCTGAGTTTGACTTTACTATTGACAAGTCGAACATACGCTTTGGCTTAAATAGCATCAAAGGTGTTAGTCAAAAGAGTTTACAGTCATTGTCTAGCTTTAGGGATTCAGAAAACTCCAACAAGTATGATGTGTTCTTGTCAGCAAAGCAAGCTGGACTCAACATAGGAGTTCTTTCTGCATTAATACAGGCTGGAGCCCTAAGTGAAGACTCTACTCTTAGTAGGCCAAGACTCGTGCTTGAAGCTCAAGCATTCAACCTACTAACAGATAGGGAAAAAAGAAACTTCATTTCCCTAGGGCCACAATATCAGTACGATATCTTAGAGTCGATACATATAGCCAAAAAAGAATCTCTTGTAGGAGATGATGGCAGACCTCTAATGAAGGACTCAAGATTTGAGACTTTCAAGAAGAAGTATGATAACTACAAGAAGATATACGAGCAGAATATAAAATATGAAAGCTTTGCTAATTGGTATTTTGAAAAAAAGCTTTTAGGCTACAGCTATTCTCATAAGCTTAAAGATGTCTTTCAGGATGAACATGGAGCAATCAAGGATTCTCTCCACTACCACTCAATGGAGAACAATGAGAGGTCTAAATTTGTTGGAGTTGTAGAGGACTCCTTTAGGAAAACTAGTGCAAATGGAAACCAATATATTAAAGTTTTACTTGCAGACGAATACGGTAATATGCCAGCCATGATGGTTGACTCAAGAAGAAAATTATCTTGCACTGAATACATAGAGTCAGGCAAAAAAGTTCCAGAGAAAGATAATATCCTAATTATAGTTGGAAGGAAGGCTAACGACATTCTGTTCATAGATTCCATGTCTATTGTTGACGAAAGAATCTACATGAAGCTTGCAGATATCAAATAGAGCGTGTATAACTAGTATATGCGAGCTAATTTTACTCCTCGATCTCAAGAAATTCTCTCCTTAGCTAAAAAGCTAGCAGAGAAATTTTCCCATCCAGAAGTCACTCTCGAGCATTTAATGCTCTCCTTCATTAAGGTGGACTCTTTTTTGATTCCCTTTATTGAAATTAAAATGGGCGTTAAGTTTGACAAGCTTGAGACACTATTAACTGATAATTTAAATTATATAGATAAAGAGTCCTCCGATGACAGGGTAACATACTCAGAAGAAGTCAAGAACTGCTTAGACTACTCTTACAATCTCTCAACTCAAAATAAACACTCCTACATTAGTGTTGAGCATATACTTTACGCGCTACTTAATGACTTCGATTCTAATATTCTAGACTATTTTATAGCATGTGATATAGATATCATAGTTATCCAAGATATTTTAGATGAAATTTTATCCCACGACATAATAAGTGACCCATCAATTCTTTCTCCAGAATCTGGTTTTCAGTCTGGAGCTGGTTTTGGAGCCCCTCCGTCAGAGTCTACAGGTCATCCAATAGAATCTTACAGCGTAGATTTCAATGCTTTAGCTAAAGAAGGTAGATTCGACCATCTTGCACCTAACCCAAGCTATATAGCCAAGATAGAGGAGGTTCTCTGCAGGAAGACTAAATGCTGTGCGCTTCTTGTAGGTGATGCTGGCGTAGGTAAAACAGCCCTTGTAGAAGCTTTGGCTCTAAGGATATATCACGTTGATTCGAATGACTACCTGATCAACAAAAAAGTTATCTCTCTTGATCTTTCATCTATGGTTGCTGGAACTAAATATCGAGGTCAATTCGAAGAAAGATTTAAATTATTTATAGAAGAAGTCAAAAACAAGAAAAATATTATTGTTTTTATTGATGAAATTCATACGCTTATGGGGGCTGGCAACTCAGAGGGGTCTCTTGATGCTGCAAACATGCTCAAGCCCCATATTGCCCGTGGAGAAATTAAATGTATTGGATCTACAACCCATGAAGAATACAAAAAAAGCTTCGCAAAAGATCCAGCCCTAAGAAGACGCTTCGAAACAATTAAAGTTGAAGAGCCAACAGAACAAGAAGCCTTTAAAATTTTAAAACACTTAGCTCCCAGCTACACATCTTATCATGGAGTCCTTTATAGCGAGGAAGCGATCCTAGAATCAATTAAACTCTCCAATAGATACATCAACAACAGAAGCTTGCCAGACAAAGCTATAGACCTTCTTGACCAAGCTGGATCTTTATTAAAAATAAAATATTTTAAAAAGCCAGAGATGGCAAATCAGATGGAAAAAGCTTTATCTAGCGATGAAATTGACAATCAAACAAAAGAAATTATATACTCAGAATACAAAGGGTTGGTTGAAAAATGGAGCAAGAGAAAAAGTAAAAATATTCCAACAATAGGGGTGGAAGAAATTCGTCGTGCGATCTCCGCAAACATAGGTATACCTATTGAAGCCCTAAATGAATCGCAGTCAGTCAGGCTTTCTAATCTTGAGTCTAGAATGTCCAAAGATGTTATAGGTCAGGATGAAGCGGTTGAAAAAATAACTAATTCATTATTTAAAAGTCATTGCGGACTACAAGACCCAAACAGACCCATTGGAAGCTTCTTGTTCCTAGGTAAGACTGGGACGGGTAAAACCCTTACCTCTAAATCCCTTGCCGAACATTACTTTGGGTCTAGTAAAAAATTAATTTACTTTGACATGAGTGAATTTACTGAATCGACTTCAGTCAGTAAGTTTTCTGGCTCCTCGCCAGGTTATGTTGGTTATGAAAAAGGTGGCATACTAACAGAAAAAGTGAAGCGAGATCCCTACTCCGTACTGCTGTTTGATGAGATAGAAAAAGCTCACCCAACTGTCCTGCAGTCTCTCTTGCAAATACTAGAAGAGGGGAGGCTAACAGATAACTCAGGAGAAGAAACTTCCTTTAAGAATACTATAATTATATTAACAAGTAATCTTGGAGCTGACATTATTGACAAGCATGGCGCTGTTGGATTTCATGAATCCAATGAATCAAATCATGATAAAATTTTTGAACATGCTAAAAAACAATTAAGTCCAGAACTTGTTAATAGATTTGATGGCATAGTTTTATTTAATAATTTTAAAGAAGAACATTTACTTGATATTATAAAAATAGAATTTTCCAAAGTTAGAAAAAAACTAAAAGAAAGAGATATTCAGATATATTTTGCGCCTAAAGTTAAAAAGAAAGTTTTAGAGCAGACTATACATGAAAACCTAGGAGCTAGGCCCATCAGAAGAATTATACAAAATGAAATAGAAGTTGTGATTGCTAAGTTTATTATCAATAACGAATCTAAAAGTGTAAAAATAGATGTAGTAGATAATAATTTTGTTTGCAATGCCAAGTTCAAGAAGTCGAGTTAATTATGCCAGTCAGTTTCTGTTCACATCTTTCGATGCGACAGGAAACCATTTTGCGAACCATTCCTCTGATGATCAAGATCAATTCAGGAATACTCATTGGAATGAAATTGAAGGCGGCAACCAAGTTAGACAGCTCCACAGAATAGTTGGCATTAATCATAGCTTTCAAACTAATTTCATTGATATCAATGAATATGGTCATTCTGCTAGGAGAGACAAAGTTCACTTGGAAACTCCCAATGTAACCTTTGACTTTGAATACTATTTAGCTGATGGCTACAATGAGCAGGCTGTTGGATTCGTAATCGATGGAGAGCATCAAGCTTTCTCTAAGCATATCATGCCCGAAAGTAGACTTTATGGTCAGAATTTCTTCACCCTCCAAGTCCCAGAAGGTCATGATGTTATTAATTCTAATTTAAATAAATTTGGTGATGATATAGGCGTTGTAGGAATAGGCAACGCTCACCTAAGTCAATATGCACTCACAGCAGAAGTGGGTAGCCTACCTAAAGCTAGATTGAGCTTTGAAGCGGCTAACATACGCTCATACAAAGGCTTTAAAAACCTTCCGATACCAGCATATAATTTTAAAAAAGGCTGCCCAGATCCTAATATTAAATTTAGTATACCAGATACTTATGAGAGTTTTATGTATGAAACTTTTGAGGGGATAGAAGATATAAAATACAATGAAGGTTCAGTTGGCGTTGCCCCTGGTGATCTAAGGATTTCACTTGATAATGCGGGACATCTCTCAAAACAACTTTCCTCAATTAATGACTACTCAGATGGCTCTGCACATATACAAGGTTTCACCATTAATGCTCCAATGGGTAGCACTAGATTAAATCGAGTTGGAACAAATCTTGAATACACACGCTCCTACAATTACCCAGCTAGAGTTGAAGTTCAAGTTAGAGCTTTAATGGGAGACATTAAACAATCCGAATCCCTTTGTGATCTTTTTACCCCTCGCAAACACAACTTAGTCCTCATTATGCAAGATCCACGATCAGTGTGCAATTGCAATGGAGTTTTACAGCAAGAATATATGACTATGGCTTACTACATAAAAGGAGCTGTGCTTGACTCAGAGGGCTTCAGCTCTGCTATAGGTGACAATAAAGTTGTTGATTTAAATTTTCATACACAAATAGGAGGCCCAGAAGATCGAGATAATGGCCTATTTATATATGGAGCAAGCTTTATAGCGGACAGGCCCAGACTAGTTTCTTGGGGAGATCCCCTAGTTAAAATATTTTAATTTGTTTTTATCTTTTTTTTAAAAAAA
>CEOU01009244.1_pt1 | contig 30474 bp, 31 predicted proteins | sample 530731 | NCBI WGS metagenome assembly CEOU01 (sample SAMEA2620894, study PRJEB7988) | marine metagenome | isolation source: saline water (ENVO:00002010), including
TCGAAATTGTGCCCCGGGATACCCTTGTGTACCGACAATTTTAACACCGAATTCATAAGGAATTGAGTTATTTCCATATCCATCGTCACCCGATATTCCAAAATAACCTATGTGAGGACCTGTCGCCTGAGGTCGGATAGATATATGTGATATATCAAATACATACGTAAATCCTTCCACAAAAGTAAAATTAAAATATTCACCCGATGAGAACTGAATATGACCGGGATATGACGATACTAACCAGTTACTCCCGTAATACTGAATAGCTATAGGATTTTGAGCAGTATGTGCTGTTGGACTATTGAAACTAGAATTATTGTCATAAACCACGGATATAGATTGAGTCGTCATTTCACCGGCATTTAAATTTTCCATAAAAGCTTCTCCTTCTGTGGTCGCGTCACTCTTAGCTAAAAATGGGCTAGTAAATTTACCATACGAGTCACCCGCGACAATAATATTCGATGCGTAAACATTTCCAGAAACTCCTAGACCACCAGTAATTTTAGCTGCACCAGTGGTTACAGATGTAGACGCAGTTGCATCCGTAACAGTGAGACTATCAATTTCAGCATCTTCAAAGTTTACGCGTGTTGCGTGAACATTGCCTTGGACTCCTACTCCTCCTACAACGGTTAAAGCACCGGTTGTTTTGGAAGTGGTTGATGCGTCTCCGGATACTATAACATTTTTAGTTACAGTTAAGTTATTAGAAACATAAGCATTTTCTGTGACTGTTAGATCAGTCTTAGCAAAAATCTCTCCTTCGATTGTCAGGTTATTAGAAACGTAAGCGTTTTCAGTCACTACGAGGTCAGATAGTGCATGTACATTACCACCAATATTTAATAATTTTTGTGAAGTGATATTTATACTGTTTAGTTCGGCATTATCGGCATTAATAGTAGATGTGTATATTTCTCCCGCGACACCTAAACCACCCGCAACTTTTGCGGCTCCGGTAGTCTTAGAAGTTGAAGGCGTAGTGTTAGTAATATTCGCTGTACCATCTACTTCTATACCCGCACCATTTAGTAATTTTAAGTCTGTAGAAGTGAGTCGGGCTCGAATACTTTGAGATCCATTCTTAATAGTGGCAAACTCAATTAGACCATCTTCAGAACCATTGGTTGCATCACCTATCTTTCCAGTTATTTTTGCGTAATTTTTTTCATTGTTAGTGTCATTGTTACCCTTGAATTTAACTTGTCCTATATAATTTCCGTCGGCACCAGTTATATCCCTAAATAGATTAAGTTCTGGACCAGCGGCACTTCCCGATGTTGTATCAATAATTGATACATCACCTCCAACATTCAAGTTTTCTTGGGTACTTATACCACCCGCTACCTTAAGAGCTCCGGTTGTTGTAGAAGTAGATGTAGTTGTATCAGTGACGCTGACACTATGTTGAGTAGTTAAATTACCCGTAATAAGGGCTTCACCTTCTACATGAAAATCGGTTGTAGGTAAAGTAGTATTAACACCCACGCGTGAAGTTGTGGTATCGACATACAATCCATCAGTACCAACGGCCAGATTTGAAGCTATTTTAGCATCACCTATAACGTCGAGAGTAGATTGTGGAAACAATGTATTAATACCAATACGGTCACTTACCGCATCAACATGTAATAAGTTTGTATCAACGGACAAATTTGAGTTTGTATGAAGACGACCATGGACACGGACATCTATAAGTTCTCCAGATGGTACAATGGTGGTACTGTTTGCACTACTATCTGTATGTGCGATGGCAAATTCGTCAACAGAGTCACGATATCCCACAGCGACATTTGAACCTGGGCGGTTCATGATAAAACCCACGTCAGATGTGGTATTACCTTTTCCAATCTCTACAATAGCATCCTTGATGGTTGTGTTTTCAGTGTCGATTGTTGTCAGTGTACCTCTAACAGCTAGGTTTCCTCCTACCAAGAGATTATCTTGTATATATGAATCACCTCGAATAGTAACAACATTGCTTCCGGTTTCATCTACAGAAAATTTAGATCCAACGTCTAGTGTATGGATGGGTTCTAAATTTGAAATACCTATATTACCTGTTGTAACTAATGCGTTATCTGCTTCGTATACAATTGTTGATGTAATTACATTGCCTATATTTGCATAGAAATCAAGTTCACGACCTTGTACACCTTGAGCGTTAATATTGGAGTCAACGACTTCTCCAGTTCTATGATCAACACCCATCAAAGTAACGACTACACCTTCATCTACTCGAATGGGACTCATGAAAAGACCTGAATGATCAGCATTAATTGGAGTATCAGAAGCATTGATCACGATCGTATTTTCGGCCTGGTCGTCGTTATGCCAACGACCAAATCTCACCTTGGTGCCGCGATCAATAGTGCTTAAGTTCTTCACCATTTAATATAGCTTAGTATTTTAATTGGCATAGAGCAAACCGGCAACCCCATTGGAAATCTTAAGGATGTTATAGTTTACCGCATACACTGGGTCAGTTATAGGCATTGTTTCACTGAATATTTTCGCATCATCCAATCTACTGAAATTTAAAGTTCCTGTGGGTTGCATAAGGCTTGTTGTGAGACAGAAGCAGAACAGGAAGAAGTCTGGAGACGTAACGAAATTAGTGTGGTAATAATTCATGACTTCTATAAAGTGTGGACGAGCCCATTTATACCCGTCAATATCTACCCCGTTTATTGTTACTTTTACTTTGTTGTTGTAGGAAGTTAACGCACTGTAATTAGATGTGTTGCTTGATGCAATATATTTCACTGGGTGATTGAAATGAAGCTCTTGTATAGTTTCGTTGCTTGGAATATTCTTTTGGACTTGGAAGATCAACATTTCTAAATCTCGGCTAGCGAAAGTTCCACGCTCCTCATTGTCTAAATAGTAGTAGTTACTGTACGCGGACCACTTATAGTTGCCAGCATCTGGTCCCCAATGAATACGTACTTCCACAGTGTGATAGTTAAGGGCTACAAGTGGTATAGCCATCTGAGGAGACTCACAATAAAAGAAACGTAAAGGATAAAAATACGAACGAGCACTTACACCTGGGTGTGTACCGTTAGAACTTTTACTGACATTGTTAGCAAACGTGTCAATAGCAATTTTTTCTGTAAACACTGAATCTATAGTGTCAATAACCTGGCCCCCGATTAATAATTCGCAATAATCAATGAGACGTGTCCAATCTGGGTGATCCAGAGATGCGTTGTTATCATCGATAGTGAAATATGTATAACCAAGAAGGTCACCTGTTTTTTCGAAACGGATAGTTGACATGGAACCACCATTCACAGCCCCCTGTATCATTTGTTTTTCGACGGTCTGTGAAAAGTTTGAATGTCTTTTAAACGTCGAACTGAAAAACGAAATTTCAGGCTTTCCCATAATATGCTCATCTTGAGAACCAATAGCGATAAGTTTCACTATACCGGATGACATAGTTACAATAAGGAAAGGTTTATTTTAAGTTCGACTTTTTGCATACAAAACGAAATACGAGAAAGTTATTACCTGCGGAAGAAGGATTTTTAATAGTGTTACCATCCTCGTCACGAATGTGAATTGTGAGACGATCGAGTTTGGCTATGGGATCTAAGAATTGCTGGGCAACCATATAATTGTCTTTAAAGGATATGACCTGATCTCCAGAAGTCGCTGATGTTTCACTTATGAGACTAGCAAAAGAGTTTCGTAAAACGGACAACCCTGGTTGAGAAGAAGTAGAAAGAGGGGGATCTTTCGTTGCTCTATCTGCAAAATTACTGTCGAGTTCATCTATCGAAATATAACAGTGTTCAGTGCTGTGAAGTGTCTTAATACGAGCACCCAAAAGACGAGCTTGTGTGATATTTCTAAGGGGTGTATTAAGATATGCTGTAAATGTATTTGCACTCGATTGACCTATGGTATCAACAGTAATAGTGTGGTACTCGTGATCAAAATCAGGAATGTCTAATCTAACAGCAGTGACTGTTGTCATTTACATTACATTTAGATTAAAGATCCACCGATTCCATCAACAATTGCATAACTGGCCTGATCCCTCACAAGTTGTTCAGACTTGCAAAGACCACCGGGGGTAAGAGCCTTGGTGTAAGTGCTACCCTCGGCAGTGTGACCTGGAGTACACTCGAGCTTATGTTCAAGATCATGAAGCGAATCCTCATTGAGGGGTTCGATTTCAATGGGCCTGGGTTGGTAGCAGCTTAACACGGTTCGGCGGATGAGAAAGCCGATGGCAACTACACTGAGGATTACCAAAAGGGTATTACGGTTAAATTTCATTTAATATTAAGTAACATTTTTTATGAAAGTGCGTTAAAGATAGTACTTTAGTTTCATTATAAAGAGTAGATGGACGAAGAGATTATCCTAGATCGGGGGGATACCGAAATCCTTAAATTGGATGAAAATGAACAGGCTCTGATGGATGAAATTCAAATTGCCCCGCCTTCGCGGCCCAAGCCCAGGCCCAGGCCTATGGTTTCATCCAGGCCTCCCCCGGTAAACAGACAGGAAGAGATCGACGCGTTCGCTAATCCCACAAAACAATCAGCCCCACCTAAACCTCCTGCTGAAGAAATAGACTATGGTGACTATGGTGACTTCCAGGATGACGACATCGATATGGGGATGGGTGGAGGTGGCACTGGTGGATACACTGAAGAGCAGCCATCTAAGGGATACACCTCTATTGACGAAGAGAAAGCCGATTTACTAAATAAGCTTGCACGTCTTGAGAAGAAGGGTGTAAACACCAATAAGCGTCTCAACATGTATTCGAATATTGATGAGATTCGAACAGAAGTTAAGCGTATCACGTATGGTATAGAAGTTGATCAGAGTATTCGTTTCTCGAGGCGTATGCTTGTCGCTTGTGTCACCGGTCTTGAATTTCTTAACAAGCGTTACAACCCTTTCGAGATTCAGCTTGAAGGCTGGTCTGAAAGTGTGATGGAGTCAGTTGAAGATTATGACGGAGTTTTCGAAGAACTATATGTGAAATATAGGAACAAGGTGAACGTGGCACCAGAAGTGAAGTTGATCATGATGCTTGGTGGTTCAGCGATGATGTTTCATCTTACCAATTCCATGTTCAAGGCAGCTATACCCAATGTTAATGATGTACTGAAGCAGAACCCTGATCTAGTCAAGAATATGATGTCAGCGGTGCAGAATACAGCTGCTCAGTCTCAGGCACAGGCTACACCAGATAACCCAGATGGACCCTATGAGATGAAGGGACCTGGTGTCGACATTTCGTCTCTTATGGGAGGTATTATGATGCCTCCTCCACCACCAATGAACACAAAGCCTCTTGAGACTGTTCGTGAAGATCCTCCTCTAATTGACGAGGATGACAATGTGTCTGACATCGTTTCCATTTCGGGGGAGTCTACCGGTGGTGAGGTGAAGGAAGTAAATGTTGCAGGAAGCTCTGGTCGGAAGAGGAGAAAGAAGAAGACAGAAATTAATCTGTAGACATAGTATAAATGATAGGCTACTGTCCAATCGAGGAGGAGCCCGTCGCTCCTCCAGCCCAAAGGCGGGTTGCGGTCCCTCAGAAGAAACCGACGACAGTGGAAGATACAGAGTGTAACTATGTAGTCATGTTCTTCATTGTTGGTGTGTTAACACTTGCGTTGATGGACACATTAGACAGGTAAATGAAAATTTCCCATTTCCCATACTCATAGTATGAGTATGACAAATGTGATTAAAGAATATAGTAACATCATATCTATGATCAACATAGATGATTTTAAAGACGAACTTGATGCTTTAGATAAACTTAATTGGGACGATGATCGAATGAAAAAGATTCGTTTTAATCCAGATAAATTAATTAAAATTTCAGATCTGGAAGATACTAAAAGGTGTAGTTTAGGTGATATCCAAATTGGAGTGTCTAACAGAGATGTGTACAATGTACAATTTTATGTTGAAATCGTGAATTCTATTATAAATAAATTACGAAAAATTACAGGTAAAGTAGTAAATCCAACTGGTGTCTTTCGTTACCCCCCGGGTAGTATTTGTAACTGGCATACAAATAGTAATTTGCCAGGTAAACGTGTATATTTTGTATGGGTTGAAGATAGTGACAAGAGTTTTTTTAGGTACTTTGATAATACCACATCAAATGTAGTCACAAATTATGATAAGAAAGGGTGGCATTTAAACGATTTTGATGTATCAGATGATGATGCACAACTTTTTTGGCATTGTGTTTGTAGCGAAAATACATTCAGGAAGAGTTTAGGATTTGCTATATCCGAGGTGTAGAAAATATTATTATTTTTTGTATGAATATAACAAATGGAGACCCTCGGAGTACACCGTGCAATTAATTCTATTTATGGAGATTGGTCTATAAACGGTGTCGAGTACAGTCTATATCTAGAAGACATAAAACACTTGTTAACTTCTTCTAAGTTAAAAACTCTATCTATTGACACTGTTATGTGGAAAGGGTATAATTTTGGTAAGAATCAAATAAATGAAAAATGCATTTGTTGTGGGGGTGTCCGTTTTATTCGAGCAGATATATCTTTTCCACCTATAGTAGTATCTGGGTTACAGAACAGAGATAATAAACTGTATAGGTTGATAGATGGAAAACATAGAGTAATGAAAATGATAGATAACGGTTTATCTGAAAATACATTTTACGTGTTAGATTTTAGTGAAGTTGAATCTCATTTACGACCCCTCTAGAGAGTTTATCCTTTCTAAAAGATTTGCAACAGTATCTTCTAGATCGTCGATGCGTTTTTTATCTTTTACTCTTTGAATATTCAATTCCTTTATAGCTGGGAGACTGAGACTAAACACAGAATTATAATCCACACTTAAAGAATCCCCAACTATCCTACCCATTAACATACACACATCGCCGTCATTTAAATCAAACTTAGCCTCATCTATGATGGATAATAAATATATATGTTCTTCATCATGTTTGAAATACATGAAAGTATCTAGGTTTTTACACACTCTGCCATTGTCGTCGACGACAGATTTTTCCATTTGTACAATGCTCATTATAGATACCAACTCTATATCAGATGATAACGGCTTACTTAGTTTAAATTTATTAATCGACACCGTAGGTCTATCAAATGGTTCTTTAGATATGAATGTACATGGTATCATTATATCACAAACAGTGTCATTATTAGCCGATACAGCGTGCGGGAGGATTTCCTCAAGCTCTTGTGCTATAACACCCATTTTTTTACGATTAGTACTTTTTTCTAAATACGAAACTGTATTTATTTTATCGACGAGATCAAGTGCAGTTGTTGTGTCTATAGTTTTAATATTCTTTTTATTTCGCTTATCGGACCGAAGATATATCTCGAAGCAAAGGACGTTCCCAACTACACCCACGGACGCGTAGCGATCTGAATCACCATCCCATTGAGTAAAAACCTCTCTGACAAACCCACCCGACGACTGGTAATCATTTTGTATCGACCGGGTCTCGTAACTTGCACCGAAGACTTCGGTCGCATGGCTGAAATGGGTATGATTCAAAGTGCCCGCGACGCGATCTTTATCTATCGTTCCAGATGTTACCTTCGAACCGTCGAGATTGGTTAAATACTCACCACCCCCATGAAACCGATAACCCTTAATGTCACCATTATAATCACGTTGTACTATCTTATTAGCCGATTGGGCCCACGTTGTACCGCCCGTCTCAGCTATGACAGAAAATGTTCGAGCTGTACTACCATTATAAGCACTACCATCTAAATGAGTACCGGGTGTTAGAGACGTACTCATTGCCCCGGTAATCGTTCCTGCACTGAAATTACCACTAGCATCACGTTTTACTACTTTATTAGCACTATTACTAGTAGACACACCACCACCTGAAAAGGCCGCAGCGGTAACGGTGGCAGAGAAAGAACCATTTCCACCAGAATCTATTTCTGTCTTTGGTGTAGTGCCGTTGTATGTTTGGATGTCACCCAAAACCTTAAGTTGACTATCACTGGTGTTATTGGGGGTGAGCATAATGCGATCGATACCACCACTTCTTACAGCTAAGACTCCATCGCATACAATATTGTCATTAACTTCCATCACACCCAAAAACGAAGATGTACCGTCTTGGTTAATTTTAGCCTTAAGATCATTAATACTTGGACCCACCCTCAATGCTCCAGTCCCGTGGATTATATCAACTGTACCTGATGTGACATCTATAGCACCTGATGTCATCTGACCAGCAAACGAAGAATCACCGTTTGTTTGTAACTTAATCCTATCAGAACCGTTATTCATGGTAAAAGATCCATTAGTCATAGCCAGGTCATTGTTCATCTTCATGTCACCTCCGAATGAAGTTGTGCTAACAAACGAACATGTTCCTGCAAATGAAGAAGCAGCAGTGGCTGAAACACTTAATCCATTATTCAAAAGAGTGCGACCTTCCACTTTTAATGCGGGTGTCGCCAATGTTGTCTTGGTCGCGTCCCACGCGATTATATTCGTAAAAGAACCTTGACCGTCTTGGTTAATTTTAGCCTTAAGATCATTAATACCTGGACCCACCCTCAATTCTGCAGCGTTGTGGTATATATCAACTGTACCCGAAGTGACATCTATACCACCCGATGTCATCTGACCAGCAAATGAAGAATTACCGTTTGTTTGTAGCTTAATCTTATCAGAACCGTCATTCATAGTAAAAGATCCATTAGTCATAGCCAGGTCATTGTTCATCGTCATGTCACCTCCAAATGAAGATGTGCCAACTACTTCAAGATTATCGGCACCAGCATCACCTATTTTTACGTCGCTCTTAAATGTAGAGGCACCAGCTACTTCGAATGCGGGATTGGCGGTTGTGTTATTTCCACTCGCATTTACTTCTACTTTGTTAAAGAATGAACCTGTGCCATCATCCCTAAAAATAATCTTATCTAAATTGCCGTTTTTCATGATAAAACTTTGACCGTTGCAATCAATGTCGTTGTTGACCTCCATTTTACCACCAAACGAAGAGGTACCAATAGTTTCTAGATTGTTATTGAGTGTCATAGCTCCACCAAACGAAGAGGCACTACCCACATCTAGAGTTGCGTGAATATCTATGTTACCTCCAAAAGAACCATTACCATCGGTATCAATTTTAGTTGAACCATTACCGATATACACATTAGTCGTCGAATGAATATTACTATCAGAAAGTAGTTTCAACAAAGACGTGTTAACTAGTTCATTGGATGTTAAATTATAACCCATCATTTGAATTGTGTTACTGTTGTCCTCTATCATCGGTGATATGACGAGTGTGTCTGTTCTAGTTGCTCTTAATGGGTCGGGTTGAGCACTTATGACAATTGATCGCTCTGTTTGTGATGCTTGAATGGGTTGTGTGTTAAATCCTGCGAAACCACCTATAGCGATGGACCTGTTACCCATATGAGCACCCGCATTATCACCTATAGCAATTGCAGAATTAGCAGAGGTTCCTGGACCTCCATTACTCGAACCACCTGAAAGGGTGCCTATACGAATAGTTTGACTTGCTACTCGGTTACGTAGTTCTGTAACGTTAGACTGAAGACCGGTAATATCACCAAAATTGGTTACAAGACCGATGTCAGCTTCGAGGGCTTCTATACGAAGAACGTTGTCACTTAAATCGTTAGATAGGATAGATATATTCGAAAAGTTTCCATTTATATTGGCAACATTAGATAAATGATAACTTTCCAAATTGGTAAGACGTACAGCATTAGATTCCGTGTCTGTCTGAAGAGTACTTACATTTGAATATGTACCATCAACAATAACAGCATTTGCTTCTAGATCAGTGATTAATGTATCAATACGAGCAGCGTTCGACACTTGATTTTGTTCGAGTACTGACAAAATTGGTTGATACACACCTTGACCACCCGGAAAAGAGACGGAGCTTAAAAATATTTCCAACGCAACAACATTGGATTGGAGATTACTAACATTTGAAAATGTATTAGACGAAACAACCTCAAGATTAGAAGTTCTCGTAAACAACTGTTCTGTATCACCTACATCAACAGTTGAAGCACCTTTGGCAACTATCGTACGATCACCGTTATCATCGAGAACATTGTATACAATTTCTCGGACTTGTGGTGTTTTTCCAACCATGGTATACTACTTTAGTTGCCGAATAAAATTCCCGACATTCCGTCCTGGATACGCAATACGTTGAAGTTGAGTGCATAAATTCTAATATCTTCACCTGTTCTCAGTGTACCTAATTTTACATCTCTCAATTGAAGGTTAGAGTTGTCGAGTCTGCTGAAATTACATGTACCCGTGGATTTGTAGTCTGATGCATTTGTGCAGAAATGATAGGCGTAATATCTTGTATAGAACGGTGTATTATATTCCTCGTTGAAAGAAGAAACACCATATTCAGAATTGTAATAGTTCTGGGCGGAGTGGAAATATGTGGGTGTCATATTTTCCACTAATGGAGTTCCATTGATTAGAATATCCGCTGTATCAAATGTAAATCGATCTTCTATGACGTTACTGGAGTGTGTAGGGATTCCAAAGAATATGGATTTGACTGGGTGATTAAATGCCGATATGTCGAAGTCGTTATAGTTTGTACTTAAATTCTCCTTCAAAGTTTGTGTCTGAGTAATAACGAAATCGAGTTTGTTTGATGTAAACCTTTTTCTTTCTTGTGTATCTAAATACACAAAATTACCGTATAACCTGGCGGTAAAAGGTGTCTCTGAGTTCTTTCTAAAGTTTACACGTACTTCAACCTGGTGATATTGCAACGATACCATAGGTATAAAGGAACCCTTTCCATTAAAGAAAAATGTGAGAGGTAAAAAGTTACTGTTAGTCACAGAACACTTGTTATTAATCTCCTGAGATTTGGTATATGTATCAGCTAAATAATTTTGATAAATGTCACTGACGAAATCAAATGGTTGTGAGTCTACCTTTTGACCTCCGATATAAAGACTAATTGTTGAACCTTGAAAGACATCTACTAGATTCTTACCTTCGAACCACAACCCTGTAAGAATATCACCATTGGCGGGTATAACGCAAGAATCATCGGATAATGTAAACTCTTTTATAAACTTCGGAGCCTGTGCAAAATTTGTATGTCTTGTATATTTAGAAGTGAACAGAGAGGTTCCTTCGTTACTTGTATAAAAAACATCCTGAGCACCTTTGGCGACTAACTGGATCAGTGGTCCAGACATTCTAATAGTTAATCAGATTATAAAAATAAACACTTTCCCTGAAACGGGTTTTCGTCTTCTTCCTGCCCCTGTACAGCATCTATATTGAAACCACCTTGCTTGTATACTCGTAAACGTTTTTTATACATAGCAAAGAGTATAGACCAGTGATCTACAATATCATAAATATGTGGATTATTTTGCTTTCCAGGTGTCTCTCTCATAACACGTCCTATAGACTGTTGAATATCGGATTTAGGTGTTGCAAGGATAACAGTATCTAACGTAGGAATATCTAAACCTTCATGAGCTTGGCTGAATGTTGCAAATATGATTTTCTTTTTTGAAGACGCTTCGAGGTCTGCCTCCTTCATACCACCCATGTAAAGACCGGAACTTCTAGGGAAACATTGGTGAAGAAACTCACAGTGTTGTCTTCTGTCACTGAGTACTAACAATTGTCTAGTTCCACTAGATGCTTTCTTCACAAGATTAACCAACATCCTATTTCTATCACGATGCTCTACAAGCTCAGTAATCATATTCACCAACGAAAGTTGACCATTTCGTGTACACGGGGGTGGGTTCTTAAACATCGGACACTCGTATTGTATCGAAAATACTTCAACCTGATCCTGGTTCTCTCTTTCTACTGCAAAGAATATAGGACCCATAAACCAATGTAAAACTTTGCTAAGACCATCTTTACGGTGTGGTGTTGCTGAAAGACCGAAGATGTGTTTTGGACACATTTTGAAAAGACTTTGACTGAATACCTTTGCACAAATATGATGAGCTTCATCTACGATAACGGTACCTATGGTGTCGAAGTCACTAAAAGAATATTCCTTCAATGATAGTGACTGAAGCATGGCAATAACAAAATCACAATCAACTTCTTTCTTTTCTTGTTGGACCGTTCCTATTGTGGCACCTGGACAAAACTGTTTGATTCTTTCCCTCCACTGATCAGCTAAGAATTGTTTATGTACGATGATCATGGTTCTATATCCAAGCTTACACGCTATGGCCAGGGATACAGTCGTTTTACCGTAACCACACGGTAGAGACAAGACGCCATGGCCTGCTTGAATTGCGGCGTTAAATGCATCGTTTTGTCTGGTTTCGTCTCTAAGTTTCCCTTTAAAATTAATTGAGGTTTTGACGGGGGCTGGTCTTTTGTCCAATTGTGGAACATAAGTTCCGTAGTATCTTGGAACGCAGATTCCATTCTTAGCTGCTCTGTAAACTTTAAAAGGCGGTGGTGGAAATCCGTATTCATTGTTGACGAGTGCTCTTACCGTAAGTTCCTTTTTAATTTCAGGTGCTGGATTTTCTATTATTAGACCAGATCTCGTAAGAGTTGTCATTCTTAATTAGTTAAAGAGGACAAACTTTAACTAATTATAATGCCGTCGGTCAATATTGATGAGAATATTAAGAAGATTCGTATGAATATAGAGGAACTTTCACAAGAAGTGTTCAGGCTTCAGGGTGTACTTTCCACTTTTGAGAGTTTTAAGAAAGCGGGACTAAAGGATATTCAATTGCCCGAGGAATCCGAGGAAGCTGAGCAGCTCGAGAGTATCCAAGAAAAGCCCGAGTAATTTCCTACGTTCCACACACCTTTGAAATTTACATCGACAGTGACTTCATCTCCCGTTTTAAGAGATTGTATCGGACGTCCTTTGACTTCACACATCACTCTCCTATACCGAAATGGAACCTTTACAGTTAGAATGTTACCTTCAAGTGGGTTATCGATGTGTTTATTTGCAAGTAAGTACCATTTATTCGTATGCATTTGATCAACGATTTCGGATAATTTAGTGGGAATTATAATACGAATATACTTTTTGTCATTAAATTCATACATTGGTTCATGAACTGTTCCTATAAACTTCATCGTCTTCTCCTATACACTAATATGATTAATAAAACTATAAGTAGCATGAGGATGTGTGTAATCATGAAAGGTTCATATGGGCGACGTGTTCCGAATTGCTTGTTGCAGAACGCACGACCAACCTCAACGGCTGCTTCTATACTCGAATATGGTGTATTCCTCGGAGACATCATACCACACATGGCCACCTTCTTAGATTTACCAAAGAAGGGAAGTTGACCATTAGGATTTAATACACCCGATGACTGATCAAACTTCCACTTTGTTCCGTCCCATGTAGACCCCCACCCGATCCTGATTTCTTTTGGTTGCACGAGACCAAGTTGTTCGATGACTTTTTCGATCAACTTCTCTTCTTCCATGTGAACAACTTCATCAGTTAAATCACATATCACACAAGCTATGGTTCGTTTATCCGGTAGAACAACTGGTTGAAGATGTAACTCCGTATCAATGACATATTGAAGATCACTTGGAATATCCATGTCTTCTTCATATTCTAACATAACCGTTATGGCACCATACGTACTTGGTCCAATCTTTTCTATGGCATCTTCACCCCAATTGTCTTTCATAAGACTGATAGCTGGACTGTTATCGACACAAAGAATGAGAAGACCTTCTTTCACGACCATACCACTTTTAAACTGAGCCGCAAAACCATTATCTAGATATGTAATGTCTTGAAGTTCAGCACCAAATTCAAAGTGAACACCTTTGTCGACCAATGCTTGTTGCATGGCATCATTCATAATTTTGAAAGATCCCCTAGGCTTGTAAGCGGATGACAAACCAGTATGATCAAAGCTCTTGATAAACTCATAGGCGGTCATGACATCCCAAGGTACTCCATCAATAATTAATGTGGTTGCTTGTACAAGCTTTTGACCTCCTTCCGACATTTCTCCAACCGCATCTTTCACGGATACCTTCTTATATTTCCATGGCATCACGAGTACTTTGACAGCTAAACTAGTCAGTAAAGCGTAGTCTTTAGACGACAGTTGTTTTTTTATAATGTCAGCATTGTCGGTTTCAGCTTTTACAAAAATATCGTCCCAAACTATACCCATTTCTTTCAAAAGACTTCTTGTGTTAATGAATGCTCGATCGAAAACTATACGATGAGCGTGAATATCTCTGGTCTCCAGGGATGGTTCCCACCATGAACCACCAGCTGAAAGTTTTTTGTCGTACATAAACACTTCATGGTCTGTGTATTTTTTCAGTTCCCACGCTACAGACATACCCGTGGGTCCTGCACCTATGATGTGAATCTTCATTCTGATATTACAAAATATCTTTTATCGTGGTATGTGACGTTGTTCGTTTTACTTAAGAAATAAAAACCTTGTATAGAATAGGATGCTATGTTTAGCTCAGCAACAGGTACCAATTAAAGTACCATCAAATCAAAAGGTTAAAACCTGGAAGTTTGCTGCCAAGTATATATGGAAAGAACGCTTCACAGAGGACAAAGCGGAACTTGGTAAATGGACAAGACACCAGCTGTTAGACCTTGGCCCCACCTTTGTAAAATTAGGACAGATTGCATCAACCAGGGGTGACCTGTACCCACCTGAGTTTACACGAGAATTGGAATCTCTTCAAGACAATGTACCACCCTTTGATTACAATCTTGTAAGAGATGTCATAAACACCGATATATTCAAAGAGTTTGACGAGGTTCCATTTAAATCTGCCAGTATTGGGCAGGTACACAGAGCTAAGCTACATAATGGTAAACAGGTTGTTGTAAAATTAAAAAGACCCGGGATATACGATATCATGAAATCTGATACGAACACCGTGCGTAAAATTTTAACGGTTGTCCAGTCTCTGGGTATAGATACAGGATCTAGTTCAAACTTTGTACTTAACGATTCGATCGAGTATCTATTAGGTGAAGCTGATTATGAACAAGAAGTAGAAAACGCTATAAAGTTCAGAAAGTCATTGAGAGGTGTTGATTGGATTAAGATCCCGCGTGTGTATAAAAAATACTGTACGAGTGAAATGATTGTAATGGAATATGTACCAACAGAAAAAATAACTGAAATCAAGAACAAGAAGATCAATAAGAAAAAAGTGTGCGAAGCCCTTGTAAACTCATATGTTATTCAGACGATGGAATCGGGGTTATTCCACGCAGATCCACACCCCGGCAACCTCGGTGTTTCTAAATCTGGAAAACTAGTTTTCTATGATTTTGGTTTACTTATCGGACTCAGTGATGAACTGAAACAGGGGTTTGCAGACCTTTTCGCTGCCATCATACAAAGAGATACCAAAACTATCGTCGCAATTCTTGTAAGATTAGGCGTCATTGTACCAACATCATCCGATGTCACGGATATTGAACTTTTTTTTGAGAATATCCTTGGATACTTGGAAACTTTAGACGGTAGTGCCATCATGAATGATGAATTAGCTGTAGAGCTAGCAATGGAGAAACCATTTGTTGTACCAACAAGCTTTGTCTATCTGGCTAAATCCTTTTCGCTCATAGAGGGTATATGCCTTCAATTGGACCCAGATTTCAATTACTTCACATATCTCGAGCCAATGATCCAAGAACAATTCCTGGATTCCATCGATATAAGTCAGATAATCATGAGTACTACTGAAATTCCATCTAAAATAGGGAAGATAACTTCGTCTGTTCTCGGCTTGGAAAAGTCGAGAGCAGCGATGAAACGGTCAATGATTAAAACGAGGCAGGAAATAAGGGTAGTTCAATACAGTGTGATATGTGCATTAATAGCTGAGAGAGTTAGTGATTCACCTCTAGCTTTAATACCAGTGATTGTGGCTATTTGGATTACTTTTCGTAGAGATCGATCGATTTAGACTTCTTGCTTGTCTTACGGGCTTCCTTGTTCTTTTTGAAAATGTCTTGATGTTCCTTAAAAATTTCCTTAACACGTCTCTGCTCATCTCGAGCAATGTCACCAATCTTGTCCTTGATCCTGTCTACCTCTGTCTGACGTTGTTTTTGAATCTTTTTACCGACCTTCTTAAAGTCATCTGTGCGAGCTAACCAAGTGGGAGATGTTGTAATAGCGAACATTGTGTTTGTTGTATTCTAAGGACATTTAATTTTTAACCTCTTTAGTTTTTCTTCGAACTCGCGCCGTTCCCCTGGTGAAGCAATTGTTGTCCCATTAGCAATAGCTTCAATTTCAGGACCAGTAAGTTGTATAGCGTTAACCCTAAAATCTACAAACGCCTCCATGGTGATAGGGACTAGGGGTTTAACTAGTTCGTAGATGGCTGTTGCATAGTCCCTAATTTCCTTCTGTGCACCAGGTTCCATCCTTAGCTGAAGATAATGAAGTAGGTTATGGAGGTTGATCTTCCAATAGAACTCTGTGTAAGTGGACTGAGGAAGGACACCCCTAGACTGCTCACGACAAGCACCAGAATCTAGCATCGTCTCGTACACGTCAAACGAACCACTCAACTGCTTGGACACTCGGTCATTGAGTTCACCACCAATTTCGACAACTCCTTCCGATCCTTGATGATTCACCTGTGACTGACCTCGGATGACATCTGGTTCGTAATACTCCTTTGGTACGACAGAGTATCGAGCAGAAAGTTCGTTTATACTGGCGGTACGGTGTCGCATGTGCTGTCTTGCAATGTATATGGGCATTTTGATGTGAAACTTGAACTCCACCATTTCAAAGGGTGTCGTGTGCCAGTGCCTAAGAAGGTATCGAATGAGACCCCTATCCCCCCTAGAGGTTTTTGTGCCGTCTCCATATGACACTCGGGCTGCTTGAACGATTGACGAGTCCAGATCTTGTTGAGGCATGTAATCAACGAGTCTAACAAAGCCATGATCCAAAACTTTTTCCATTATATTCATTTATCCGTTTATTTCTTTAATCAAGTCATCGAGATCTCTATAATACCGTTTGAGATCTTTTTCAAATCTTTTCGTTTTTGTGTGGTCCTTGTCGTTCAAGTATATCCATGCCAGATTAGATTTTGAATATTTTGTACGCTTTTGGTTTTCATTTGGTCTACGAGCTACAAGTTTTGTCGCCTTTTTCTTCTTAACAGCCGGGGTAACTTCAACTCTATTTACAAAACTCAAAGCTTGCATAACCGTGTCAGCCAGGTCATCCTTCTTCTTGGATTTTACGAATGTATCTATCCAATGAGCGTTTACGTTATTTTGGCGGATAAACTGTTCGCATCGTTCAATGGAAACCTTCTTCCTTTTCAGATATTGTGCCTTCCCCGGACCAGCAACATCGGGTATTTTATGACGTGCATCATATATGATTGTCTCTGCATCCGGGTTTTTGATGATGAAGTAGGCATGAAGGAAATGCATCACAGATACCATCTTTTTATTCCGATCAGGTTGTTTTTCAATAAGAACCGTTGTTGCATCGAGTACCCATGGACGTTCATCTAAGTGTTTTCTCAGTGATACATAAACACCATCTTTATGTTGAGGTGGTACACCCGATACATCCCACTCAACGACTAAATTTTGACGATCCTCATCGAGTAAACAGATTGCTAAATTCTTTATACCGACATCTATACTAAGGATCATTAGCTTAAAAGTTAAATATCTCTTTAAGTTAATGAAGTGTATAGCTCATCGAGGATATTCTCTGAAGTACAAGGATAATAGTGTTCAAGCTATAAAGGAAGCGTTGTTCAGAGGATATGATGGGGTAGAGATCGACATTCAATTATGTGATACAGGTGAGATTGTGGTATTTCATGATACATACATAGATAACCAGTTTCTGTCAGACATGACTGCAAATCAGTTGAAGCAAAAGGATGTTCATACTTTACGAGAAATCTATGATGAGATACCCGAAATCAAAGACGTACCTCTGTTTCTCGATTTAAAAGGAAACAATACCAAACTTGTTATTGCGTTAATAGATTTTTACAAGAAAGAACCAGTAGAAAATGTAACCTTTTGTAGTTTCAATCGAAATCTCATATACAACTTACCAATTCACTTTAACAAAGGATCGACATTTGAAACAACATTCATCGATGATGAGTTTGATACGTTGACCCGAAATTTATCTTGTGTTTTGCTTCACTGGACATGTTTGGATCATCACTTTATAGCCTATTGTCGTTCAAATAAAATTAAGGTTTACACATATACACACAAAGAAGACATGGAGTTGACTCATATGTATAAGTATAATGTTGATGGGATAATTACAAATGGTTTTTAACGTTTATTATTTCCACCCATGGAACCTATCATTCCTGTCATGAATAAAGCGAATAATAGGATGACACAAAGGATCGAACAAGCGAAAGAGATCCACGAATTTTGGGTGACGAAAGAAATGAAGTCGAATCCACCTTCCGCCGTATTCTTAACAGCAGTGGCCGCGGAGTCCGCTACTTCCTTGAAACCTTTCACGACCTTTCCAGTGTCATCTAAAGCACGATCAACGGCGGTGAAAGGATTATCTGTGTCGTATGCCATGCATAAAAGAACTATGACACCTGCACCGATAGCGACCGAACCAGGTGTAATTCCTAGTTCTGCAAGACTCTTTCTGAGAGATTTGGAAGCTTCACTTCCATCCTTTAACACATTTGCAGTATTTTCTACAGCTTCTGCTGCCTCATCTGCATTACCACCCACCGTTTCGACTAAGCCCTTACTTACATCTGCATTCGATGCGTTATCAAGAGTTTTTCCCGGGGGTAGTTTTTTAGAGGAGTCAACAGCAGCCTCTGTAGCACCAGCAAGGGTTTTTGGTTGATTTGGGGCCCCGCTTATGTATTTTCTTATCGATTTTGTTGCTTTACTTAATTTAGCAGAAAACGCTTTGGAGAATGCTGTGGCAGCGTTTTTAGCCCGTTGTACAGAACTAAGTTTTTTAGCAGAACTTGGATCAAGTTTTTTAACGAGATCAGCCCCACCGTCAACCTTTTTAAGTGCGTCTAAGGTATTCTTATCTAATTTTTTACCTATATCCGCCAATCTATTGGTATCGTTTACCCCCTTCAATACCTCTTTTAAATCGTTAGGATCTACCTGGTTTAAATTATCTACGAACTTCGTGCTGTCCATTGTTTGTTTAAAAAGATCATCATTTGATGCAAATATATCGCTGATTCCTCGAAGTTTCGTTTGGTATTTTGCAGCATCATCCGCCCCTCTGGCCAAAGTAACCGCAGCATCAGTACCTCTAGCAACAGCTGCCATATTTATTACTTTGTACTGAGAATTTAAATATCAAGTGTCGACCCAAGTCCTTCCTTGGTGTACACATTTCCTTGTCGCGACTCTTCGGTCTTTTTACATGTTGGACCATTCCCTCTGTAACCAGGTTTACACGGTTTGTAACAAAGTGAAGCATCCCTTACTTTGTTCCCTGGACAGGCATCTGGAACTTTCGATTTTCCAGCTCTAGAATACCTATTCCTTGGTTTATCACAGAACGCCGAACCAGCTGCACCAGATCTAAATGTGAAACTTGGTAGACATGGTTCGTTACACGTGGTACCTCTAAATTTGTACTGTAAATATTCATTTTCTATGGCCATACGAGTAGATCCTTCGTCTCTCATGCGTTGTCTAATAGTGCGTTCGGATACACCTTCGCTTCTCATTTTTTCTTTTTCTGCTTCAAGTCTTGATTCAATCTCACCTTCTTTTTGTTTGAGGATTTCTCGTCCAAGAGTTGAATTTTTATCGACCATTCGACCACAAGCTTTTCGTTGATAAAAGCCCTTGTCAAATGGATTGGATGATTTATTACTTGGTATGAAGGCATGAATGGGCTGTAAGCATGTTAAACCAGTATTCTTCGATCCAGGTGGACACGATTTCTCACATTCAAGGGCACTAGACTTGTAACCTTCACGGCATTTAGGATAACACAATGCACCCTTTCTTTCTTTATTTGGTCCACAAACCATCGGTGTTCCTACACCACGACCATATGTATCTTTGATTGCAAATACTGCTTGTTGAGTCCAAGGTCCTAAAAGAAGATTATAAGGATTTAAAGAAGCTACACCAAGCATAATATTCACAGGATCACCTGATTTAAATGCATCTATACGATTATCCCAATCCCGGATGTAGGTCCGTGTTATTGTTTTACCTAAAATCAATTCGGCTTCTTTTTGACCTTCACGCATCTTACACTCGTTACCTTTTAATTTTAATCCAAGTCTCTTACAATAATCGTGTGTAAAGTTACATTCGCCACGTTCGTAATTATACGTGACACCGTATACGGCTGGATTTAAACGTTGACTATGTTTAGTTGAATTAAACCCATATTCACAGTCTGCAATCAACATCGCATATGGGAAGCATAAACACACTTTCTTTTTCAACTTCTTTTCTACAACATTAGGGTTGTTTTTTTCACCCGGATTCTCTTTATTTAATACACGATACGTATCGGTATACGCCGCTGTGAAAGGGCTATAATCTGTTGGTATTTCAGCGGGTGGTTTTCTGTGTGGATTTGAATACAACAGATGTTTTTCCTTCATTCGTTCGTTGTATTTTTTAGCACCCTTTTCATTCAATGTTACACCTATTGTGCTCTTTGAGGACATCCATGGTACCTTCTCGATTTCACGCCCCTTACCCTTGCTTACATAAAACTGATAGGCAAACTTATCTCGTTTTTCGGTGTTTGAGAAGGCCTTTTCCATGGCTTTTCCTAACTCTTCTTGCACTCGTTCAGCTTCATCTCCCTCGAGGGGTGTACCAGATAGTTGTGAAATTAAAAATTCGACCATGACTTCTTGAGGCATCAACTCCATGGCGTCTGGTAAGAATTCTGTCATAAGTTTCTCTCTAAATTCATCGTCTAGTTCGGGATAAGCTGCCGAAAGGGGAAACAACAAGGGAGCTGTGTTACCATCTTTTACTAGACCCTCCTCCAAGTTTACATCCAATGTGTTTCTTTTGCGACGTATAACTTCGTTTGCTGTGAAGTTATTGTACCCGAAGGGGTCTGTCATATCAAGAGCTACTGTAAATACAGCAAAAGCTATTGTCGCTGCGGTACAAGGTGGTGAACATGCCATCATCGCCGCAAACCTTGTACCCATTTGAGTAAGTGCTACACGAGTACCCTGTGTCGCAGCTGTTCGACCAATTGCCGCGGCACCTGTTACGACTGCAGTTCGTCCGGCAGCCGTGGATAGTTGAATTCCCAGTCTTATACTTACAATAATTGCGATTTCTGCTAATATACCACCGATTATAGCAATAGCCAAATCTGGTGCCATTTGTTTCAACACTTCTCCGGTAGATGGCATTTTTGGGTCTATAAATTCACAACACTCAGCAGATTTTGGTTTTGTACCTTCTGGACATTTACCTTCCGCATTTACAGATATGAAACAACCCTTTTTAATTTCTTGATTCAGCTCTTCACGGAATTGTTTACCATCAATACCTGCTTGTTTTGCAAGTTCATCAACGCGATCTTCCTGTTTCTTGATACGATTAGATACTTCCTGACTTGGCCTGATGGCTGTGAATAAATTGAAACCTAGGATACCCGCTGATGATGACATCATTGAACTGATCATCATCATAATGAGTATCAGAATAATAGCCGTACTATTATTCTGTCTATTATTCATCTTATTTAAAGGGTACATTTTTTTAGTAATAAAGATGTGGTGCTGGTGGTGCTGCCACCCATTTGACAATGAACCTCTACAGCTTCCTTACGGTTACGACGATCGCCGTAAGAAGTTTTCAACAACAGGTTATTTTTGCTCCTGGAGTTGTATGAAGTCGTATGCTCTTGAAAAGTATGGTGTTACTAAGGGTAGTATCATATGCGGTAATATATCCCTTATGCGTAAGAGGTGTTGTAATAAATTGGACTCTATTAAACGAGCACCTCACAGACATAGACTAAATGTTTTTGGGGGAGACCTGACGATAGAAGAATTTAGGGCGGATTCTGTAAAAGATGTGGTTGTGTCAAAACCTGTAGAAACAGAGCCTATCAAAGATAATGTTATACCATTTATTTCAAGCACAAAGAAGAAGATGGATGAAATAAAGAATGTGAATGATGGTTTAGTTTTGAAGAGGTCTAAACCTCTACAAAGGAATCAAAACAGTCTAGAAACAGCACTTGGTCTGGTTATTAATCCGCCTCGTAGGCAGGAGTGACACAGCGGTAGATGTAACGCATGTTGTTACCACTCTTCTCAATGGCGAAACCCTGTAAAAGCTCACCCTCATTGCACGCGATATCACCGATTCCGGAAGTTGGTTGCAAAACAGCCATCTGTTTATCACGACGAGCGGTACTGGTTAAATCAGCACCATTATCTCCCATCCCATCACCACTCTTGTAAGGCTTGTAAGATGTGAGGGCTGTGCGAATTTTAGCGGGACCCTTGAGATTGATGCAATCATATCGGTAACCAAGCTTGGTCTTGGATTTATTCTGGTCAAGTACGAAACCAACCAGTGCTTGATTGGACGCACACAGAGCCTGGGCCTGGTGTAAATTTTCGATATCTCCCCTAGAAGATACATACTTTCCAGCTGTCCCGAACTTTAGTTCGCCGGGGTTCTCCAAGGAAGAGCATTTGTATGCATATTTATTATCCTTGTTGATACCAAACGATTGTAAAGCGGTTTGACTTTCATCAACAACGCCACAATTTATAGGCATACCAGAAAGTCCTGTGATTTGATCGTCGTCTCCATCTACTTCATGAGCGGCGGTGGTTTCGTCCAAAGCAGATTCTTCAAGGATGGCGGTAATATCAGCTTCGTCGGCATCACCCTGGATAACAAAGTCATCGACCATCATGCTTCCACCCGCTAACTCAGCTGGTTCAGACGGAGTGGGTGGTATATACACGGGTTCAGGTTCAGACTTTCCAGATGGTATGGCACCAGATTGGATACCATAAGCTACGGCTCCCACGGAACTCATCATAGAGCCTAGCATAGCCAATGGTAAAATGGCATTAGACATTTGATATAAGTTTAGATTTTTTTATGTATCCTGGGACAAGTATCGGATTCAGATACAAGATGACAAACTGGACAGTCCATGTGAATTTTAGTATTTCTCTTTATGAGTCTACCCTGTGAAAAGAGTACAAGATCTTTCACAGTGTATATTCCGTATTCGACCATTTTTTCAAGTGATGGAAACTTCATGTGTTATGTACACGTGTTACTTTTTTATATCACTTTTTGTAATTACAGGCACGGGCAAAAGCGAGCAACGACGTTCTTCGCCTTCAACATCGCGGCAAAGCTATCAACCATGGGTGGCACAAGGCTCTTGAGGACAGACTCAAACTCACTATCTTTCTCACCCTCGTCAATTTGTTCGATGAGGTGATTGAGAACACCGATGACAAGCTTCTTCTTTTGGGAACCCTCGAGTTTCTTGAACTTCTGGGTCTCTAACATGAGGCGGCCAAGGATGGGAGGAATGTCCTCCTTGGTGAAACCATCATCAAGGTATTCCTGCTTGATGTCCTCTACCGTTTGGATAAGGCTCTTTGCGTCGATCTTTCCTGTGAATTTTGCGAGTATAGCGTCCATATCTGTAAAAAAATATTTTTATTTACTAAGATTCGACATGGATGCCGCATTGGCAATGAGTATCGGTGTCTACCAAATGTACGATAACCTGTCCAATATCATAAAGACGGATGATGTTCCAATGTCTAAACAATACATAACTCTCAGTATAATCGCGAGTAGTTTATGGTTAATTCATCAGTACAGAACTGGGATGAACTTTACTTCGATCTACACAATCTTGGCGTTGATTCTGAACCTCTACATTTTACACGTCATCTACTTAAAAGAAAGAAAGGATAAGAAGATATAATGCCTTGTGTTATTCTTTCGTCTAGTGTTAAGCCCACAGTTACTCCAAAGAAGATCTCCAAGAATACCGTATCTTCTAGATCTCCTCCCCTCAAGAAGATTGATCGTCCCAGTGATTATCTTTCCGTTGCCGAGCGTGTAAATGGCCGTGCTGCTATGATTGGGTTTACTTCTGCTGTGATTGATGAAATCATGACTGGTAACTCTATCAGTACTCAGTTCCATGATAACATTGGTCTTTCTGTCGCTGTTGCCAGTTTGGCGTTCCTCGGAACAGCGGCGAATCCTAAGGATGAGGGATATGTTCAGGGTTTTTGGAAACCGGAGACGGAGCTAGTAAACGGTCGACTTGCGATGGTTGGTATTGCTTCGCTTCTTCTAACAGAGTCGCTCCATCCACATGTCCCGCTCTTCTAGATATATAGCCTATAAGGTCTAAAATATACATTTTTTCGTCTATTGACAGTGTTCCTGATCTACGCATCACGTAGATCAAGATTGCCCAAAGACAAAGAATTGCCTCTTTCATGCTACTTTCTAGCCGATAAAAATATACCGATAAGGAACACAAGGGTATATAAACCAAGGGAGAACCTTGACCACATGACCTTTAAGTCTTCGGTAATGTTACACTTTCTTATTAGATCATTGGCCATGAGAGATACAACGACTCCCGCAATACCATAAATCATCATGAATGCACCCGTGTCGTTACTGAACATCTTGGTTAGAAGTAGAGTGGTTGGTATAGCTAAAGCTATGGTCAGGCTGTGCGACATGAAGGAAGCCATTCTGTCATAAATCTTCTTTCCCTTGACATCACATCCAGCATAAATGTCCATACTGATCGAAGTTGTGACCATATACATCAGAGCTAACACGAATATAGTTAATACTGAAACTGCTGGTAATTCTATGTCAACACTACCATTCATGACACCCTTGGCCGTGTTATAAATTTGCTCGTACCGAGACATATCTTGTAGTATCCTGATATTTTATTTGGATTACATAAGATCGTCATATAGGTTTTGTTCACCTGGTACTACATACTTTCCGTCGTCCCATCGATTATCTTGTTTTTCAACGGACTTGATATGCCAGATTGCTAGTTCGGGTATAGGATTGAGTGCAACCCTATTTTCATATCCGGTTATACTTTCATGAAGGCTGTTTGCGAAACATATTCTAGTTGGTTCATTTTTGAAAATTCGACAGTTATAGTCTGGCCAGTTTATCCACCCCATTTCATTTGCTTTGAAACTACATGCTTCAAGCCATTCTTGTGTAGACCCCGGGTGAATGTTGATTCGGGGAACCATAATGACGTCACCCTTTGTTTCTGTGATGATGTCCTTTATCCTTTTGATCAATGCTTCTTGGGGCATCTCATCTGCGTCTATTAAGAATATATAGTCACCAGAGCATTTGAAATTGTGATAGTTTCTGTGTTTCGAAAAGTCTCCATCAAAATCTCTCTCGTTAACTACTATACCCTCTTTGTGATACTCCAAAACATTTCTTACGTTGTCAGTCACATGCAAAGAGTCTACAAGAATATTGATTTCATCGTTTGGGTCTTTTACCTTTTTCAAAAACGAAATGAGAGAATATAACTCTTTAGATTCATTGCAGACAGTGATAGCATAAGATAGTTTCATTGTTTATAGATACTATTAAGTCTTTAACTTAAAGTTATCATGTCCTTAGAAAGTATGATTCCCAAAGTCATTCATAAAGTGTTGATAGTAGACGACGGTAAAATACCAGAAATACCGGAAGGTATGAACAAGGCTATAGAAACGTGGTATAGACTCAACCCCGGGTATAAGGTAAAAATATATTCGGGAGAATCGTGTATAAACTACATAAAACGACACTTTGACGATGAGGTACTAAAAGCGTATCAGACTTTGAAACCATACTCGTATAAATGTGATTTGATGCGTCATTTGATCATGTATAACGAGGGTGGATGGTATTCTGATATTCGTCAGATTTGTCTAGAACCTATAGACAAGCTTTCCTCGTCAAACAAAGAATATTATACAAGTATTGACTGTCCTCCGAATCAGATGTGTATGTATACAGCTTTCATAGGCTCGATACCAAAGCACGACATTTCTAAGAAGATGATCGATCTCGTGTTGTGGAATATCAAACAACGACACTATGGTTTAGACTGTTTATATCCAACCGGACCTGGTGCATACATGAACGCTTCTATTGATTATATTCGTGCACACCCCGATAAGTGTGTAATTGGACAACATACATCTGATGAACATATTCTGTTTGGAGAGCATAAATTCATCAAGTGCAAATATAATAACGCACGTGGTGCGGATAATTCTGATCTAAAAGGTGGTAATGATTATGGTGAGATGTGGAGAAATAGGGATATTTACTTAATCTAAAACGTGAATGATATCATCGTTTGGAACAATTGACCGTAGCTGCGACTTGAATATTACAAGTAGACCTCTCCAACATTGTTCTCCCTCTGAAGAACTCCTATCAAAATGCATATGAGAAATCCCATATTTTTTACATTTGATGAGTATATCTTCGAGGTTTGGAAATCTGAAAGCATCCTTAGGACAGTGACTCTTAATAGATACGTCATGGTAAATAAGTATACCTCCGGGTTTAAGCATGGAGAAGAAAACATACTCAAACCACTTCTGTGTATTCCAATGATCTGCATCGGAAAAGATGAAATCGTACATTGTTTTGTTCTTTTCAAAAACAAAGGAAAGTTCGTCACTCTCTACTAGATTGACTTTATCTTCGAATTGTTTGACAAATTCCGGTTTATCACCTTTCCAATCAACCCAGTTGTCTACTAGTGTGAGCTTCTGTAAATTTTTATTCTTCTCCAATGCCTTTGATAGATAAGCAGTTGTGCGTCCACTACCTACACCTAATTCCAAAACACTTGTGGGTTTGTGAGACCTCACAAGACCATAGACCAAATCCAAATGACATTCGTCTACGGCGACACCTTTATTCGGGTTATCATCAGAGAGAACTTGTTCAAAAGAATCACTCATGTATTTATAGTTTACACTAGTTCTTTAACCATGATTTAAAATCTTCTTCTCCAAACTCTCCCGGATAATTCCATACTTTATGAATACCCACCGGTGACTTTGGAGGATCGACATCTCTCAATTTAGTCTCAACTGCAAACTCATAAGCAATTTCTTTGGGTGGTATTTTGAGTGAAGAGTCGACGGAAAAGAACGTGTCATCAAGTAGTCTTGGTTTGTTTGCGTTTTCTATACAATGCTTATAACATGGCAAAACTTTTCTCAAAGAGAACCCACCATTACCAACTCGATAATGTTTTTGATCTCCAATATCTTCAGGTTTTTTCCATTCATGTATGTTGTAGCCACACACTGCTTCTCTCCATGGGGCTCCAACATAATCATATTCGAAGAAGTGTTCATCTACAGGTTTGAATATATAAGTGTCCCATTGCATCAATAGAAGATGCGTTGAAACGATTCGGGTATATAACTCTGGTGAGCATGAAAACATGTTATACTCATTAATAGAATGTAAAGCATTCCATGTTATTGTGACATTTGTCCAATCTTTTGTCCACTCTTTCATGTCTCTCAAATTGCGTGGAGAACACATGATGTGTAATCCAACATCTGTTCCACCATACACTTGTGCTATGTTCCACAAATTAAATTTTGTAAATGGTTTACGATCACCTTCTATGAAAAGAACTGTTAGTTTTTCCGGATGTTGACACCATACCTTTTGTTTTTCAGTTGGTTCCTTTAGAGTTTTTTGGTGATCACGGAACCACATTATGTTTTGTTAAGCATTTAACACTTTAAGCACTTCATTAACCGCTGGGTGACGAACTATATCATCATCTTCCATTTCAACGTGCTTCATATAATCAAGATCAAGGCATTGCATTTTGTAAATGAGATCTGCTAGACCGTTTTCGGGACCAAGATCGGATTGCTCAAGATCTCCTGTCACGACTAATTTCGTTCCTTCTCCAACACGTGTAAGAAGCATTTTCATCTGATTTGGAGTTGAATTCTGCATCTCGTCTGCTATAATCAAAGTGTGGTTAAACGTTCTGCCCCTCATATAACCAAGGGGTTCAATGCAGATACAACGATCCATTTGATTGTGTGTCAATCCCTTTTCAAAAATGTCATACATAGGTTTAGTCCAAGGTTCCATTTTCGACTCCATATCACCCGGGAGATAACCGATATCTTCGTCAGCTGGTACTATAGGTCGAGTAAGTACAACACCCGACCGAGGATATTTTGAGATTAGTTCAACTGCAATCTGACACGCAAGCATAGTCTTACCTGAGCCAGCTGGTCCGGTTCCAATTACTATGGGTTTATTAGACCGCAAAGCTAACATATATCTACATTGACCAGGCGTTTTTGGGAAGTTCATCTATCTTATTTAAAGTTTTTTTCCTTATATATGTAAATGGAGTTTCACTTTGTAAAATTAACACACACTGGTACATATTTAAGCCTTGTAGATCCTAATTCGAAGCCCCGATTTGTTTGTTTTTCTGAAAAAGGCACCGCCGATAATTATATAGATTACGCGTCTAATTTTAGAGCAAGAAACCGCATCTGGCCATGTCTTGATATGTCTATGAAACAACGAAAATTAGAAGTGGGAACTGAAATAAGTATCCCATATGGTCGACCCGAGCAAATAAAGCGATATCTTGACATTGAAACATTTGATTTTGGATCTTTGGACAAGATTGCTCAAAAAACCAATGTATCTTTTTACTGTATTTTAAACTTTGATGTAATTTATGGACAAGACACCGAGACAGTCTCATTTTCTGGACAAGAGCTGGATGGTGCGGCAAACCCTGATGATTTTGGTGAGTGGATGGATTTTAGCTTAAAAACAAAGTAACTGTAATATAAAATGTGTGGCATTCTTGTCCTATTCGGTGAAGAAGTAGAGACAGCTTCTTATGCTCTCTCTCACCGTGGACCGGATGACTATTGTACTAAAACACTGGGTAGATGTAAAATGGATTTTTACCGTTTAGCTATAAACGATTTAACGTCTTCGGGGATGCAACCATTCAAACAAGGTAAACATATGTTGGTATGCAATGGCGAAATTTACAACCATAAGAGGTTTAGAACTGGAAATGAAATAGGAACGAGTGATTGTGAGATTCTTATTCCTATGATTAAGTCTTATGGTATCATGAACACAGTGAACATGATTGAAGGTGACTTTGCATTTGTTTATACAAATGGGAAACGTGTACTAGCCGCTCGTGATCCTGTGGGTGTCAGACCTATGTTTTATTGTCGTTACGACAATGACTGTATAGCCTTTGCCAGTGAGGTAAAAGCGTTGTTATATTTGAATTCTGAGATACATATTTTTCCACCCGGGCATATTTATGATTCTTACTTAGATGGTTTTGTGTGTTACTATAATACATACTGGTATGTAAATGAATATGTGAACTCCGTAGATCTTGACCAATTTCGATTTACTTTTGAACGTGCGGTCCATCAACGACTTGCAACGACTGAAAGAGAAATTGGGTTTTTGTTGTCGGGTGGTTTGGACAGTAGTTTGATTGCTTCTATAGCCACAAGAAAGATGGGAAAAATCAAGACATTTTCCATTGGTTTGGTGGGTAGCCCAGATCTTGTAGCAGCTAAGAAGGTTGCTGACTATCTAGGATCTGATCATACTGAAGTTACTTTTACACCAGAAGAAGGTATTGCACATATCAGTGATGTCATTCACAGTTTGGAGTCTTACGATACAACTACAGTTCGTGCGAGTACTCCTATGTGGTTATTGTGTAAATATATTAAACAGAATACTCAGTGTCGTTACATATTCTCGGGTGAAGGTAGTGACGAGATTCTGGGTGGCTACCTCTATTTTCATAATGCACCGAATGTACAGGAATTTGCTTGCGAAAACATGAGACGTCTTCGTCTTATTCATCAGTTCGATGGATTACGAGCGGATAGATGTGCGGGTGCTCATGGGTTAGACCTTATTGTACCGTTTTTGGATAAAAACTTTATCGACATGTGTATGACTATGAATCAAACTGCAAAAATTGATCCAATCGAAAAGCGTATTCTTCGTGAAGCGTTTAATGGTTATTTACCAGACGAAATTTTGTGGAGACAAAAAGATGGTATGAGTGACGCTGTAGGAACGAATTGGGTTGACGAAATAAAAAAATACGCAGAAAACGAGATCGATGATAAGTTGTTGAGAGAAACTCGTATGAAATCGAGAGGTCATAACACACCTCTCACGAAAGAAGAAGTTCTGTATCGTACAATTTTCTGGCGGATGTATGGGAAGGACAACGATCATCTCATTTCCGAGATTTGGAGACCCAAATGGACAACCGTGAAGGACCCAAGTGCGAGATTACTTATAGAAAAGAATCGTAAGTAATATATAAA
>CEOU01029914.1_pt1 | contig 27495 bp, 20 predicted proteins | sample 530731 | NCBI WGS metagenome assembly CEOU01 (sample SAMEA2620894, study PRJEB7988) | marine metagenome | isolation source: saline water (ENVO:00002010), including
ACAGCTGGTATCCTGCTCCGCAGATTCGATACTTCGCTCGACTTGACCTGCACTGCATCGTAATTTGTGTTTGGTTTGCAAGGGGGGACCACAATGGTGGCTCCCCCCATTTGCACCAACACGGACATAGTTATTCTTAAACTAAAAAGAACATGAAAAAAATATATCTAAGACGGAAGGAGCAGAATGGCTATCTTCCAAAAGAAGTGCTTGCGACAGCAAGGGTTTCTATCGGTTCAATCTTCGTAGGAAGACAACCACTCAAAGGGTTTAATGATGAAGAGGCAAAGACATTTCTTAGGCCTCTTATTGATGTTCCCCCTGAGCACGAAGCTTGGCCACGATTGGTAAAAGAGTTCTGGGCTAATATGAAAGTAAGAGTCCCGTTTGAAGGGGCTGAACTTGATGTTACACTGGACGAAGATGGGTTACCAATTAATGCTATGGACTATGCAACATACAAGTGGTGCAAAGTTCACAGACAAGTTGGCTCTTCTAAGGAAGACATGGAATCAGATGCTAGAAAGAAGTTCTACATCTATGATCCAGAAGGAGACTTGATAAAGCGAAACGCTAAAATCAAACTCAAGAAGGATGCTGACAAGGAGTACATCAAGATCTCTGCTAACCCAGATAAGATGAGAAGAGTCTTGTGGGTGATGACTAAGCAGAACCCAGATAATCTCAATGAGCTGGAGATTGAAAACAAACTTTACGCTCTCAAAGACACTGAGCCAAGTAAATTCCTCAAGGTAAGTCTTGACAAAAACTTGGACATAAAAGCAGAAATCGAAGAGCTTATTGAAAACTCAGTTCTCAGAAAGATTGGCAATCAAATCATCTATGGAGATGAGACAATCGGAGACACTATGAGTGATGCAGTAGTTTATTTCAAAAACAAGAAAAACTCTGGGGCAATCAATTCTATGAGAGCCCAGCTTAAGACAATAGCATGACAATAGAAGAAATGCACATAGCGGTAAACTTGGGGGTGCAGAAGATTGCATCTTTCCAAGCTGATAGTCTACTACCAGAAGAGATCGATTACGAACTCAATACTGCTGTGCGCAGATTCATCTCTCAACGCTACAATAAGCAAGGCAACAAGTACAGACGGGGGTTCGAACAGTCTCAGAAGAGGTTGGACGACCTCCGTCACCTTGTTGAAGATTACAACACAACCATGTCTAGCTACATGGGGGTGGGATATACATCCAAGACCAAGGGGAACATCAACATCTTTAGATACAAGTTCCCCAATGATTATATGTTCTTGGTCAATGTGTTGTCTGAAGTCATTCACGACTGTTCAGACAGACAACTAAGATTTCAGGACCGAAATCTAGTCAAGGAGTATCTCAAGATACCTCTGACTCCTCCGCAACCTGGGTATTTGATTCAGTCTATTTCTGTAGCCGACACTAACGGAACCCCAGAGCAGATAATCTATGGAGCAGAGGGGCTTAGCTATGACTATTTGATAGGTCCATACTACTCGTCAGACATCAACCCCAGCTTGTCAAACAACGACAGCTTCACTGACAGATACTTTGACACTGTAGCTACAGACTCACCACCAGCAGATGGTAACGAGCTGTACTTGGAGAAGAGGTTCTTTGAAAGTGAGCAACAAGGTTTCCGACCTTTCGTGCAGGTAGACGGAGCACAAGATTCTGTAGACTATACAGGAGCATATGCTTTGCTTACATGGGTTAACCCGTCTACAGGTGAGACCTTAACACAGGTCAACAACCTTGCCCCTACAACTACGACAGTAGTTTATCGCACAGCTGAACTGCGAGATACAGATGATGCAGTTGGGGATAGCATTAGAATGTATAGGACAAACTGCAAGTTTTCTCAGCAGGATGATATATATGCTATCCTAGACGACCCATTTAATAGCACTTCTGAGAGAGGTATTTTGTATACAATACAAGAAACTTTCTTAGATTTGTACACGAACGTAACGTTTATACCTAACTCGGTACAGATAAAGTATATTCGTAAGCCCGCCCAAATGTCAAAAAGGTTTGGTGTGGGCTGTGAGCTGCCTGAACACACTCATCATGAGATCGTGGAAATGGCAGTGAAAAGCATCTTGGAAGGCTTCGAGTCTCCAAGGTATCAGACTCAGTCTAGGGAGGTCCTAGAATCTGAGTAATGTTTAATGTTTCAACAAAATAATTATGAAACAAGTATTTTTTAAGACCGTAAATGGTTTGGAAGGCGCAGGCACTGCGGGCACAGACAGATTTGCTGATCTTGCCTCTGGTAAGATGGGCTTCTGGTGCTTGGACGCTTCTACTGGAGGTGCATGGTTTGATAGCAAATTGTTCGACAACGTGGTTGCTATGAGCGGTGCAACTGTCAATGCACAAGCTTCTTCTTCTACGCAAGCAATTGACAGCACAAGCACTATCTCTGGAGGTTTGATGCTGAAGGACAGAATCCAAGTTGTGCAGGGATACGGAGCAGCTAATCCAATTGCTTCTCCTATCATCCACACTAGCGACATCGTTAGAATCACTGGAGCTCACTACGAAGCTTCTGTTGGCCACACTATCAGATACACACCTGATAACACTAACGAGAACACTGGTGATGAGTTGAACTTGAAGTTCATCATTCGTATGGCTCCTACTGGTTACTTGGACTACGTCAACGGGGAAGACACTATTGCTGACCTCAGCGGAGGCAATTTCCAGTTCCCACTCGGCCAGTTCAACGCAACTAACCACAAGGCAATCAACTTGACTGTTATTGCTGGTGCTTCTGCATCTGCAACAGGAACTGCAGTAGCTGCCGCTATTGCAGCAAATGATACCTTGAACAAGCTTTTTGTCTGCACTGACAACAGCGGTACTGTGGATATCAAAGCAAGACACGCACACGTGATCTTTGAAATCGTTGGTTACAACAATACTGAGGATCAAAGAATCACCGCAGGTGACTTTGCTATTCAGCAAGCTTGGAAGCCAGGTACTGGTAATGATTGGCAGGCTCGCACTGATGAGTTGAAGGCACGTGCACAGTTTGGAAACTACAACCGTATGTACTTCCCTGATACTGTGACTGATTTTGCAGCTAACGGCAACCAGTTTGACCGCTACGAAATCATCTACAAGATCAATGGAGACTGGGGTCCTGTGAAGGGTTCTTTGTACGGCTCAGCTATCATCTACGAGACAACCGGTCAAGATGATGTTGATAAGATTTTGACTTTGGACGTTGTGCCTACTGCAGGTTCACCTGTTGAATTCTTGTTCGGCAACAGCCACTAATTCTAATATGGGGGGCACATAGGGTGTCCCCCTTTATTCTTTTATCATGAGTCTTAGACATCTCGCAGGAAACTCCAAACTAAAAGTAGCAGCACGTGGTGTTGCTGCTAACACCAAGCTTGTTGTTGAGATCAACAATCTCACATCTAACCAGACCTTTGCAGGCACTGGTAATGCTCGTGGTAGTAACTTCATTACTACTATCGCAGCAGATACTCGTGGCGTGGTCGACGTTAAGATCAAAGACGCAAACGGCGGTATAGTTCGGCAGTATGTCACTGTGGGTGTTGCAGACATAGATTGCTGCATTGCCAAGTTGGTACATGATGCGATCAATTGCACATGCAAGTGCAATAAGTGCAAAGAGGACCTCGATAGAGCACAAACAATCAGACTTTTGATTCAGGCTGCCAAGTACGAAGCAAAGCTTGGGTTGGTTGATTCTGTACAAGACAAGTACAACAAAGCAAAAGAATTGTGCACTGAGGTCTGCGCTTGCGGCTGCTAACTAGGTATCCATGAAGATAACAGCGTCTAACACGAGGGTAGCTTTTGCCTATCAGGAGACTGAGGCAAGTGCTGCAGTCCTCAATTTTAACCTCAACAAGGGAGGGGCAAGACCTATAATAAGAGTTGTCCAGCCCGGCAGTTTGACAGACGTTACTGGTGTTTCCAGGAATCCTGAGTATTCAGGAGACCACGACGCTCCCGTACAGTCCTTGGTAGTAGACAAACTTGTTAGTGCTGCAGCAACTGATATATACTACTACAACACAAGTGGTTCTGGTTTTGGGACTTTTAGTGGTATAACCACTGAGGTGCACCACGTGCAGATTGCGAACGATGGTCAAAACATAAACATCATCGATATTGTAATCTCTGATGCCTTCTTTGCAGAGATAGAAGAGAACGGGAAACTGGCAAGAGCTACCATACTTCTAACTTTTGAGTCTGGGGCTGATGAGGTGATGGAGTTGTACCTAAGAGACAGCAGAGACCTCATTCTTAACATAGACCCTAGAACCCTGAGCCTTTCAAGCGTATCTAGTCACAATGTACATGTGCCCGATCTTTCAGGGGGTAACACTTATACAGTATACTCTACAGCTAAGGCTTACAGGCAAGCCACAGATAGAACTATAGCTGGTTGGCTAAGACTGGGAGGAGCCCACAGAGACCATGGTGCTGGAGGACTTTTTTATACGTACGGACAGCCTTGGGGATTTACGACTACAAGCGGTCCGGTGATAGCAGAGTACGGCGCTAACACCATAAACAACTCACAGTTTGGTACAAGTACCCCGTCCAAACTTAAGTGGTTTACAGGTAAGTCTGATCTGTCGTGGTCCCATCTGCACGTTAATGGATTCTTTCCAAGTAACACACAAACAAGTCAGACGGAGTTTGTAGGTGAAAGCGGTGGATTTGAGGTAGACCTTAAGAACTTATTTAAGCTTACACCGCTGATCGGATCTCTTACTGGTAACTCCGCAAGTGATGGCTCAGTCCCAAGTTACCTTGTCAACGTATCTCCTCAGTATAATGGAAATAATACACAGAACAGCTTAGGGTGGGGTCAAACTTATGGATGGTACTGTGACTCGCCCGACAGTGACTTGTACGTCATAGGACAAACTAATCCTTACTACAGCCGGCAGAATGGGAACATGATATTCGGCGCCCCGTTTAGTATTGGGGGTAACGGAACTATAGCATATGATATAAACACAACCTACGCTGACGAAAGGCCGGGATTTGATGGGAACTTTACGTCTGTCGACAACAACCCTGTTGTAAATCCTCAGAGCCTCGGCTTTGCTAAGTTGGGCAACTACGTGTTTGATAACCTACCTCTTACAGAGGCTAGCACTTTGCATGCAGGCGGGGGGACCAGCTACAGAGGATTCTCTGGTACTTCTGACACTTTCCTCGGAAGAGCCATTGACCCAACTACTACCACCTACAGTATTGCCAATCCGTATTTCTGCACTTCATCAAGTTTAGATAAGTACCTAAACGGAGCTTATATCTGGAACTTTACCCTTCTGACTTCCCTTGCTATATACACAGGCAATTCCTTCGCAACACTGGACTTGCTTATGCAAAACATAGGTGGTTCAGTTAGAGACCTAATTACAGCATCTACAAATGCTGCTAACTTTTTCTATGCAGGAACTGCAGGAACAAGCACGACTTTCTACGAATCCGTATTCAAAGGCATCGTAAGAGTAATGTACTTAAACGATACTAGTGGGGGGAGCATAACGCAGCTCAGCCATGCGCTGGCGTCGGAGAGTGATAATGCCAGCTTGGAGGGAGTAGATAGACTTGGTGTGCTTCGCAACGCCCAAGCCTTGCTGGCCGGTGAATCTGTATTTGGGCCGGGGTCTGGTGACCCAAATACGATATACAATCCTGTTGACTTAACAGCGTCTGCATTGTACAGCTCAATGCATATAAACGGTAAGAGTAATGCACCATTAAGCAGACCTCCTGCAGATCTTCAAGACCAAGACGTATTTACTATAGGCTACAATAGCCTTGCTGGCAGATCTGCAGGCACTCTTGGCGATTACGACTTCGTACTGATTGCTCAAGACATTGCCTATATAAACGTGGGAGTCAATGTTTTAGAGATGGAAGAGAGTGTAAACCCCACAATAAGCTCTCTCTGCAATGCAGTACAACCTGTATTCAACCACAAGCCGAGTGTTACAGATGGGCATCTGTCAATGAACAGCTTGCTTAACTCTCCTGTAGCGCATACAGATGTCGACGGCAACGACGGACTCCAGGTTGGGGCTGCACCTTCTTGGCAAATGATTGGGTGGGATGATTACTCGCATCCCCCGTTTCCAATCCCTATGAACCAGGGCTTCCAAGACCTCAAGGGATTTGGAGGTATAACATCGTCTAATTTGGGGGATGCAGAAGAGCTATTTGGGGCAGGCTTCTCATCAGGAGGAAGTGGGATAAATTACAACTTTACTCAACAAAGCGGTAAGTACCCCTTCCCACGCAACTACAACAAGAATGACTTCATAGTCTCATCAGGGACTAGTGATTGTTTCAAGATAATGGCTTCAAGTGTTGCTTTCTCAAGGAGCTCAGGTACAGCTAGCCCCCTGACTGATGACGGCAATAAAAAAGTAACTTTAAAAGTATTCTTTACCAATAGCTGTGGTGGCACACAGTTTAGGGCTGATGACGGAACTATTATCACAACTGCAGGTATGGACAAAGCTGCTAGGATTACGCATGTCCTGCAGATATTCCCTCACATAGAATACAATCCTCTTGCAGCTCAAGTTGATTTCTTTACAGATCAAGACCCTGCAGGACTGGCTTACAAAACTATTGTTGCAGATGCAGATGATGTTGATGACATACGAATTGATAGTGATGGAAATGGATTTATACTGACAGTAGTTATATCTCAAGATTCGTCCGATGTGTTTGATAACCCAAACGATGCCTTCCCTATAGCAGTGACTAGTCCTGGAGTTGATCTGTGGCTTGACACAACCATACCTGCTAGCGTACAGGAGACAGTACCAAGACCTTTCCCAGGTCTTTACGGGCACTTCTTGGGAAGACCTGAGTACAGCTTTAACAAAGGCAGTTTCTTCACGATATCTCACACAGCTGATTGGAAAGACCTTGCAGTTACCGCTGGTGACGAGTACACAGGTGAGAATCTAGTTTATCATCACCAGTTCTTGACCTATGGTGTAACTAATCAAGAAGATGTAGCAGACGACGTTGAGTCTGTTAATCTGGCTGGGTGCACGGACAATACAGCTGACAACTTTAATCCAGATGCAGTCACTGACGACGGCAGCTGTACATTCTGCAATGATTTTGCAGATGGTAGTAAGTTTGGGTGGAACTTCTCGACTCAAGGAATAGGCGGCATGAAAGCTGGGGTATACGAGTCAGAAACAGCGTCTAATCCCCCAGCAGCTGGTGTGCTTTCAGCAGGCTTACCAAGCATTCAGCAGGCAACAGGATCTAACACACCTGCATCATTTGCGTCTATTTATCACACCCCTGCTGGTGAAGTTGGGGGAGCGGTAAGCGCACAACAAGACACATTCAATGTTGCAGCAACAGGATTGTCACTAAACATTAGGACAAATACTGATTTTATAGATGGTGCACTTACTCAAGTTTTAGAGCATATAGCAAGTGAGTACGACCAAGATGAGTCAGCATGGAAGCTGGAGATCAAGCCTTTGAATGAGGATGCACTGGACGATGCTATCAATGAAAGTATAAACGCACTAGGGCTCAACAGTTATAATTCAAACAATGAGCTCCCTGCGAGTATAGCTAGTATTACTCCGATCTACAGTTCTACAGCAAATGCGGGAACGTTTATGGACCCAAGATGGACTGATATTGCTACACCGGCCAGCCCTCTGGCTAACCTAAAGACTGGAGTGCCGTACTTCCTGGTTCTTTCACTGGAACCTACAGCTACGATGCCAGCAGCATGCACAGAGTTCCTAGCCGACAAAGCAAAGACTGTAAGCATAATGTGGGTGACATTCTGTGGCTGTGCTACAGTGGGTAATGCTTACCTGAACAACGCCATGTCTTTCACTCCGTACGAGTGGCAGAACAATATTGCATGGCCTGTTGTGCCATATCAGGGAGGTGCTTCGTCACCATCGTGTCCAGACATTAACCTTGCTGAGCAATTTGGAGACAATACCTACGGTACAGGACCAAGCAACAGTCTATGCTTCAAATCAGATGAACTGGCAGACGACTGCGACGACTTCTTCCTATACTGTATTGCGAGTACAAATACAATCTGCGAGACCCTGGGTAACCTTGAAAATGTACAATCAGAGGCATACGAAGATGAGAATGGGTTCTACTATCTCCCATATGCAGAGATATCGGTTACTGTAAACATCGAGGGTGTATACAACACAAACGCAGATACTTACATCCTACCGACTGACCCACCTCTGAGCTATACCCTTACGGTATTTGATTCAAACAATGGTGTTGTTGCAACACAGACCCAAGCTGATCAGTCATTTACAGGAGGTCCTCAAGGCAACATCTATCAGCATGTGTTTGAGAACATCCCCGGTCCTGGTACTTACACAGTGCAATGGGTATTTGACGATGCTATTGGTTCTGCTACCTATCCAGATAATATTGGACTTGTACAAGAGGGCGTTGAAAATGGGTGGCCCTGCACCTACACCGATACCTTCACGATTCAAACGCCTGACTTGGCAGGATGTCCTGAGATAATACTTGGATGTACAGACCCCGCTGCTACCAACTTCAACTCTTTAGCAAACGTGGACGATGGCAGCTGTCAGGAGCCTGTTGATCCTTGCCCAGGTGTGTGGGTTAACCCTGACTTGAGTGTGGCCTCAACTGTGACTAACTCTACATCTACATGCTCTCTTGAGACTATCACCGTAGGAAACGTAGAATACCAGGCCAACGTTATTACCCCAGACAACAACGGTACCATTGTAACAGCTACAACATACACTCCTCCAGGAGATGATGCTGAGCTTGCAATTGATTCCTTTGCAGTTCTGGTATACCCAACCAACATAGCCATCACTGGTCTTGGGGGTGTAATCGATGCCAACTCTGTTCTGTTTGATGCCTACAACACAAACACTGAGCTTGGTAGTACAATCGCAGGCGGACTTGGTTTCTACTCTAACCTGTTTGTGATAACGTCACAGGCTACAGCTCAGACTTTCAACTTCACATTTAACAACCTCCCACCGCAGGACTACTTTGTGATAGCCGTTCCAAACTTTGGTGCGGAGACTCTAGAGGCGTGTGCAGGTAATCCCTTCATCACACTTGAAGACGAGATAAACACTGTGCAGGTGTTGCAGGATGCCCCAGGCGTGCCTTGTGAAGAACCCTGTTTTGGAATAAACTGTGGTGATTGGACACTGGGTTGTACAGATCCTAATGCGACTAACTACAACGACGCTGCCACACTAGATGATGGAAGCTGCGAGTTTGATGTAGCATTTTGTGAGAACCCTGCAAATGAAAGTCATCCGCTGTGTGCTGGATGTGATGCTGCTGACGCTCAGAGCATAGGGTTCAGAAGTGCTAAAGGCAGGTCAGATGAAGAAATCTGTGATCCGTTTACTGGGGCTACGGGTGAGTGCACTGACCCACTTGCTTGCAACTACAACCCAGATGCCGTTGCCTCTCAATCAAACAACAACATCTGCGACTACTGCAGCTGTGCTGAGATAGATGATCCAGCGTGCTATGACGACAGTGACTGTGACCCAGATAGCGGTGCAGATTGTGAAGGGTTTGAGCCAATATGTCCAGACCCTAGCAATCCCCTGTGTGACCCAACAATCTACGACCCATGTCCAAATGGTGAGTGTGGACCACCACTCCCTCCGTGCCTGATACTTGGTAACTGTGTTGAGGGTGAAGGTGAAGGTGGGCCTCAGGAAGGAGGTGTGTTTATCGATGAAGTTCCTACAATAGAGCTTACGTGTATGCCACAGGTAGATGTAAGCGACCCCACAAGTGAGAACGCTACATACGATAGCATCCTCCAGAATGCATTCCTGTGCATGTCAGAGGAAGGCAAGAAGCTGATGTTCAAGATGAAGGCTGGAGCGGACTACGAAGATGTGGACTTGCTTAAGCTATCACTTGTAAGCTACCTGCTGAATGGTGGTTCTGACTTTGCAGATCTCCCCTGCCTGTTCAACTGCAACTACGACAGCGCTCAGAAGAACGAAGTTGTAGACGTTAAAGAGGAATGGGCCAATGGAGGTGGTAGATTCTGGAACTCTACAGACACATTCCAAAGAAACATGGTGGTGCTGTACTTCTACCCAGTTAATGGGGTGATGACCAGAAACTACTACAGAGCAACAAGAACCATCACACCTCTTGACCTCGCTCCTAGATATGAGCAGTCAGGATGGCACAGACTACGCAACGTTAAAGTCAGAACTGCAGACACAAATGGAATAGCTACAGGTGAAGAAAGATACCTGCAGACATTCGTGGAGTTCATGACTAGACATTGCCAAAGCTGTCAAGTCAAGCCGCGTCCAGCAGCAGAAGAAGAGAACCTAGTGGACCCAACACTTCTCCCGAACTCTCTGGACCCCAAAACAACAACAAAGACTATTCGTAAAAACCCCTCCGGAATCCTGGGTGAGGATGGAGATGAAATCATATTCTAATGGCTAGAAGAATTAGTGAACTTAGGACAGCTAACAAAGCTGGTAATACGAGCAGAGAGTTTGTGCTTCTTAGCAACATAGACTCCAACTCATCTACAAAACTCGCCCTGAACGACATCTTCCCCACTCTGCAGAGCGGTAAGATATCTTCTGGGGCTGTTACTGGTACTCTCGGTAATACTGTACAAGATCTGTTTGTTGGTGGTGGAGCAGGAAGCTCTGTCGCAAACACAGACAAATCTGTGCTGATCTTCAAGGGGATCAATGCAACAGACACCAACGGAGCACTTAAGATCAAGACTGACACCAGCAACGCTGACAGCAACAAGAAGAACATTGTTATTGACTTGGACCAGACAGCCATCAAGCTGAACGTAGCCACCAATACAACATCCAAGTTCTTGTCAGAGGCTACAGGCACTAACCCTCTTGACCTGCAAGATACCTCTCACTACATGGCAAATAGATACTTGCCTGTGGGAGCAGGTGGTACTGGTGCTAGCACATTTACAGCGAACGGTCTTCTGTACGGTGCAGGCACTAGTGCTGTTAACTCTCTAGGAGCACTGGCTGCAGGAGCTCTGGTAATTGGTACAGGTTCAGCACCAGTTGCGTTCCCTATCGGTGCTTCGAATGACATGGTGCTGACAGTCGACTCAGGTCAGTCTAACAACCTGATATGGAAGAAGCCTGTGGTAAGCACGTTCACTGCAACAACAGACATTGACTTTGCAGGTAACGACATAGATATGGGAGGTGGATGGATTACCGGCAGCGGAACAACGGGCCAAGGTATATACGTCAACAACACCAATGACCATGTGTACTTTGGGGATGGCACTACCTACGCAACCAGTGTGGTAAACATCGACAGCACCATCTCACTGGGTACAAGCACTGGTAGCACAGTTACGTCTATCACAGCCAAGCCTTCAACTTCAGGTGCATCGTCTAAGCTGTCCATCATAGGTTCTCACAACTCTAACAACAATAACGGTGGAGCCGTAGATGTTGTGGGAGGTGATGGACAAGACAATGGCAATGGGGGTCACGTTACAATTGCTGCTGGTAGGAAAGCAGGGTCTGGTACGGAAGGTTCAGTAAAACTGCAAAGTGCGGGAGTAACAGGTCTCGAGGTTGATGGAAACTACGATGTAACTGTTTCTAGAGGCAGCTTGATAATAGGAACAGGTACTGAGGGTATTGTACTTGGTAGTGGTACAGTAACACAGGCCACAGACCACAGCACAGCAGTTACCCTGAGTAAAACTAGTGGGATAATCACACTTGCAGGGGTAGCACTTGCTGCTGGTGCAGAAGCTGACTTTGCTGTGACAAATAGCACTGTCCAGGCTGACTCTATCATTCTTTTGACAGTTCAGTCCCCTGCAGCTGCTAGTGCAACCAACAATGCGACTCTTGTTGCACAGCTCGATGAAGTAAACAATGGGTCATTCAATATTAGACTATCTAACCCAGGAGCAGGCAATACTTCTGCGAGTGCGCACAAAATCCACTTCCTTGTTATAAATAATTCTGTGTAACTTACGCAAAATCTTAAAACCAAATACTATGGAAAAGTTTGAAGCAACCAACAGAGAGTTCTTGCACTTGTACAAAGGACTCGAAGGAGTTAAAGAAATGAAAGGAGCACGCTTTGCCGTACTTGTAGGGAAAAACATGAAGGAGCTCAGAACGCTCCTTAACCCCATCGAGGCTGCAGCCGTACCTAGCATTGAGTTTCAAGAGCTCTCTGTGGAAATGCAAAAGCTTATCGAAGCGCAAGATCAAGACGCTATGTCTAAGCTTGAAGAAGACAACAGTGAATTGATCGAAGAAAGAAAGAAACAACTGGCTGACGTTGAGGCGCTCCTCGACAACAACACTGAAGTCTTTCTGCACCCCATCCGTGAAGACCAATTGCCAGAGGACATCACGGGTGAGCAGGTAGAAAGGCTCATCCAAATAATTGAATAATGGGCACAATTACTACAAGATTCATACTCCGCTCGAACAATACATTCAGAAACCAGATCTCACAGAGACACGATAGAACCGTGTCTGTTGAGAACAAGATCGAGTCTATCACTCGTGTGATTAAGGAGAACTCAGGAGGTTCTCCTTACACACTGCTTGACGGTGCGGACTGGTATGATAGTACTGAGTCCGGAGCAACAGCTAACCAGGTCATGGTGTTTATTCGTAACACCACAAGCACAGCTGCAAAGACCATTACCGTGCAGTTTAACAACAACGGCACAAGGGACGGAGTCATCCTGCTTGGACCTGGGGAATACACCATGTTCCCATGGCTGTGCAATGCAGCTACCGACGACATCGAGGTGTTCTCTAATGATGCCACCAACGGTGTAAAAATTGAACTCTTAGCAACCCCAATGAAATGAGCGAGAAGAAGAAAATTAAAGACACGGCACTTGGTAAGTGGATGCTTAGCAAAGCCCCTAATGTCCTGGGCGTCGTAGGAGACTTGTTGCCTGATGCAGGCGCATTGGGTATTGTAAAGAACCTGCTCCACAACGAGCCTGGAGTCGACAACAACGAAGCAGACGCCATGGTGGATGCGGAGGTTAGATTCCAAGAGAACGTTACTGAGCGTTGGAAAGCTGATATGAGCAGTGACGTGAAGCTTGCAAAGCTCATCCGTCCTATTACACTCCTGTCCCTGATGGGCATGTTCATGCTGACCATGATCTTTGACAGCCTTGACAACTGGCCCTTCAATGTGAAGGACAGTTACATAGACCTGTTGCAAATCCTCATGTTGACTGCATTTGGTGCATACTTCGCAGGTCGAACTATAGAAAAGAGTCGTAAACCAAATACATGACCATAAACGAAATAAAAGACTTCCTTGCTGAAAGGCAGGGATATCTTAAAAAAAGTGCTGAAGTACTATCGGAGAGACTTGACTGCCCAATCGAAGATTGTGAGACAGCACTTTACGAAGCCAGGAAGCTGGCTCGTAGCGAAGAAAACGCCAATGACAATGACAGCGTCATTAGCGAATTCGAACAGTTCCTTGACAAAAATGGCATCAGTCAGTCTGATGTAGCCAGTGTAAAGTTCTGGCAGACTGTCTCAGGACAGCAGAGATTCTCCGTAGTTACCAAGGGAGAGTCTATGAGCGTTGAAGCTATCAAGCAAGAGATAGAAGAGTTCGCTGCTATCTATAGCCCTAAGGAGGAGCAGAAAGACCATCTGAAAGGTTGGTCTACGCTCAACCCTATTGCTTACGAGATATCTCTGCCAGACATACACTACGGCAAGCTTCATGACCTTAACCTGACACAGGTAGAAGATCAGTACATGATGGTTGTACAGGAGCTCGTTGAGAAGGCTGCAGGACTTGATATCGAAAGATTCGTACTACCAATCGGCAACGACGGTATGAACTCTGAAGGTATGAGACGTACTACTACCAAGGGCACACCTCAAGAAGAGAGTGCTGGTTGGAAGGATACGTTTAGAGGATACTGGCAACTGATTACTACAGCAGTGAATTACTTGAAAGAGAAGGCACCTGTAGATATCATAGTAGTATCGGGCAACCACGACTACGAACGCATGTTCTATGCAGGAGATGTGCTCGCAGGCTGGTATAGGAATGATGCCAATGTCACTGTAGATAACAGCTACAGTTCTCGCAAGTACTACGAGTACGGGCAGAACATGTTGATGTTTACCCACGGTGATAAAGAGAAACCCGCAGACATGCCACTAATAATGGCAACTGAAAAACCAGAGATGTTTGCACGTACGTCACATCGTGAAGTGCACTGCGGGCATCTCCACAAAGAAATGGTCAATGAATACAGGGGTATCAAAGTACGCTTCATACCATCTATTTGTCCTAACGACGAATGGCATAAGCAAATGGGGTATGAAGCTAAACGAACAGGGCAAGCATATATATGGAATAAGCACAAAGGACTTGAGGGCTATTTACAATCAAATGTTAGAGTTTGACGACGACATAGAAGACGAAGACTTCGCTAAGTCACTTGAAGAGGAAATAGAAATCCTTGACGAGGCCTATCGCAATGCATACAAAATTGCGACGGGTAAGATGAGTGTGCGTCAACTGTTGGACAATGCAGAAGAAATGATCTTTCTTCCTTTCGACCCGTCCGCTCCTGAGACTTTCTCTATCATAGTAGATGACATTATACAATACTTCGCAGATACAGAAGAGTACGAGAAGTGCGCAGAGTTAGTCAAAATAAAAGACCAGTTCGATGACCTTGGATGAAATCGCATACAACCTACTAAACCTAGTCAGAGGAGGTAGGAGCAGCAACGACGAGCAGATATCGCTCAGTCAGCTCAAGTTCAACATCAAGCACTATCGTGCGATGTTGATACGTAGAGACTATGCCCGCAATGGGTATGTGTCTAAAACAATTGAGCAGGACCTAGGATGTCTTGACTTGGTTAAGGTTGATGCGTCCAAGTGCTGTGACTTGCCACCCACATGCCCTGTGTTTCGTACAAACACAAAGATGCCTAAGACTGTAAGGTTTAACTTTAGAGATGCATTTACATTTATAGGTAAACCTGATGGTACAGCTGCCATCCCAAGGGTAGAGCCTTACGAGGTAGAGTATCTGCAGTACGACAAATACACTAATGGTAAACCTAAATATTACGTAATTGATGAGTATATTTACGTCTACAACCCAGGAGGCATGGAGAAAATTAATGTCCGTGGTGTATTTGAGGACCCTGAAGAGGTATACAAATTTAATACCTGTAATGATGGTCCTTGTTATGATGACCAATCCCCATATCCACTCCCCATGGATATGGTTGCAGCTATCAACCAAGGTATAATAAACGGGGAACTTAGACTGCTGTCCGGGACTTTCTCAGACACAGAGAATGATAAACAACAAGATAAACCACAGCAATAATGGCTTATAATACAAACTCGGACAGACTTCTAGACAAGATTAAAAAGTCAGTGGGTATAGGAGGGTGCGGAGGCATTCTTATAGATGATACAAATACTCACACCGGAAGCTTTTCAGCCGTGCAGGCGGTTGGTACTGCAGACGCAGTGCTCAGCACAAATACAGTTTCTGATATCTCAGACTTTGCCCAGATAACAATTCCTAAAGGAGTTACTGTCTTTGGAAACTTCACAGCAGTTGACCTCGTTTCAGGTAAGGTCATTGCTTATAGAACCTGTGAGTAATGGGATCTCCGGCTTGGCAAAGAAGTGCAGGTAAGAGTAAGTCCGGCGGACTTAATGCTAAAGGTAGAGCTTCCTACAGAGCTGCTAACCCTGGCAGTAAACTTGCTGCGCCTGTCACAGAGTCCAACCCGTCGGGTAAACGTAAGTCGAGACGTAAGTCGTTCTGTTCTCGTATGTGCGGGATGAAGTCAAAGAGGACAGGGTCTAAGGGCAAAAGAGATCCTAACTCACGTATTAACAAGGCACTCCGTAAGTGGAGATGCCGGTGCTAAAATTTAAACTATGCCTAAGACTACAGTAAAATTATCTATGTCCTCACTGGATCTGACCTCAAGTGCATTTTCAGTTGCGACATCTTTTAACCTTACCACTGATGGTACGGCAGGTCTTGACGAATCTACAGGATTGGTTCGTAAAAAGATACCTGCGTCACTGCACACACTGATTTCAGCATCTGACTTCAGTAACAGCGGAGAAAGCCAGCTGGGGTATGTGTTCATTAAGAACTTCTCTACCAATGCCAGCAGCACTGTGTTTGCAGACTCTGTTGCAATCACAGTAGGCTCTCAGCTTGTAGGCCACCTTGCAGGGGGTCAGTCAGCAATTATCCCTTACTCTGCAGACGGTGACTTTAAAGTGACTGCTGACACAGTGAACACCATCATCGAGTTTATCTACGTAAACGAGGGGTAATGGCTAGCGAAGGGCTTAAGAAGTGGTTTGGTAGAAACCAAGGACGTGGCTGGGTGGACTGCAAAGCATCCAAAGCTCAGGGTAAGTTTGTGCCCTGTGGTCGACGTGACGCTTCTAAGCCTAGGAAGTCAGGATACCCAGCATGTCGTCCAACACTCAGTGCGTGCACACGTGCTGGTATGAAAAGAAAGAAGAGCTCTAAGAGAGTGTCCTGGAAAAAATGAGTAAGCTTGTATTTATAAAAAGTAACGCTGAAGTCGCATCTGTTGATGGCGACTCTTTGTCGCATATAAAATACATTACTCACAATAGGATAGGGTTGTACTTTGACCTTAGCCAAAGCGGTGCTAAAACTACACTTGAAGTGCAGCTCAATGTAACATCAAGTAGAACTAGCGAAGCCATCACTTCTCTGACTCAGCAGCTATCGAGCAGGGGCGTTTACGTCTTTACAGATGCTGCATTAAACACAGGAGAATACAGCTCTGATGGGGTAGAGCGCACAAGTCCAGCAGGTCACCCGTCAGACTTTGTTACATCTATCCATTCGATCACATATACAGAAGGTGTGTTAGCTACAGGGCCTCAAGGCCCAACTGGTCCTGCTGGACCACAAGGACCGGCTGGTTCTGATGCTCTTGCTCTTGGAGGCAACGATCAAACCCTGACGGGCGCGAGGATTGTAAACATGAATGGGAATGACCTTGATTTCAAAGATGGGAACGTATCAAAGCTTATATACGATGACAGTGAGGATGAGTGGATTTTTAACACTGATGTTCGGTTTGATGGGGGCAGTGCTGGGGGATTCATTAAGCTTAGAGAAAGCGCTAGTGCGGGCACAGAGGGCCTTATTCTAAAAGCCCCTACGGGTAACTTGGCATCCGATGTAACGCTTAGACTCCCAAATTCAGTTGGCTCTGCAGGACAGTTTATGAAAACAGATGGTAGCGGTAATCTGTCTTTTGATACTGTAACAGATACAAACACAAGCCTCTCTGATACAGATCAAACGTTATCGGGAACCAGAACCATAAACATGAACGGCAGCGACCTGAACTTTAAGGACGGGGCCGACTTCAAGCTGGTCTATGACGACAGCGAGGATGAATGGGTTTTCCATACATCAGTTCGATTTGACCAAGGGAATACTGGGGGTCAGATTAAGTTGAGAGAGGCTGTTCTAGGGGGCGATGAAGGGGTTATACTTAGGGCTCCTACAGGCAACCTTGCCTCTGATGTAATATTTAGACTGCCTGCTGCTGATGGGTCTGCGAATCAACTGATGAAGACTGATGGCAATGGGAACTTGAGCTTTACAGCTCCTGCAAAAGAGTACATTAGTTTCAACGGTGCATTCCATCAGAACAACACCTCTTTCGTTTACTTCTCTATCAGTTCTGCATCTACTACAGATACCTCAAGTTTAGGCTATTTAAATATTCTACCAATAGGTTTTGCTTGTAGACTCGTAGATGTTACACTGTGGGTACAAAGTGGGACTGCAAGAAACGAAACTATCCAAGCCTACAACAAAGACTCTGCATCTGGAGGTCAGCAGGCAGCATTAGGCAGCGTTACTGCATCATGCGCTGCAGGCGATGTTACTGTCTTTACGTTCAACACTAGCACCTTTGACTTTGCAGTAGGTGCTGAAGTTTCTCTTGGCTGGACACCTAACACAGCCCCTAATGGAGTATCCTGGAAAGCTCGATTCGAGCTTCTTTAATCATACAAACAACAACTAAGATCATGAAAAGTAAAAAGAAGCTTGGGGACTACCTAGGCAAGAAAAACGTAAAGGCCAAGATGGGCAAAATGAAAAGCAGCATCATTGAGCCCGGCACAAAGCGTCTCCAGTTTGGAGCTGTTGTAAGCGGTTCAAGGGGGAGTGGAGGCGGTTTTTCAAAAACAAGACCTCCGGGCTTCCCACCTAAGAAAGCTGGAGAAAGCGACAAAGACTACGCTAAGCGTACTGGAGCACGGTATGGAACTAATCCAAACGCTAAGCCTGGAACCATGGTTCCACAGGTTCAGGGTCTGTGGTATCCCAAGGACTACAAAAGCACCAACGAACCTAAAACACCAGAAACCAAGGCAGACCCACGTGTTGGTGCAAGACTTGCAAATCCTAAGCGGTCTGAAGCCGACAGGCTTACAAAGATAAATAGCGACAGGAAGGTTAGGGAGATGCTTAAAGAGGACGAGAAGAAGAGCAACCAGCCTTTCCAGAAGCCTAAGGAAATGAGCCCGCGCGAAAGAAAGCAAAACACTCCTCAAGGAACTGGTGCTGGCAGAACGGGAAAGAGCGGTTCTACTGCTGATAGTCGGAGAGAGGCAGCGATGGAAAGAACTAGACCAAAGGTTGGTGTAAATGTTGGACGTCCTAGCAATCAAGGTACAGCTAGGCCTGCTCCTCGGAAGCCCGGTAAACCTGAAACCATAAAGAAAAAAGTTGACTCACCCTCACAGAAAAAGACGTTACCTGTAAAGCCCAAGCCTACTCCTAAAAAGCCTGCACCTGCTCCAGAACGCATCGAAGGCAGAAAGGCAAAGCAGCTACCTGTAAGTGGAGGTGGTTCTAAGAGACCAGGTCTAAGTGTCAATGTGTCTCAGTCTCAGTCACAATCTCAATCTCAGTCTCAGGGACAGAAGCAAGAGCAAGGACGTAAGATGAAGGACCGTAGAAGCAGAGTTGACCGCATCAAGGACAGAGCTGCTAAACGAGTTGGTAAAATTGAAGGTCGTCAGGAAAGACGTGCTGAACGCCGTAAGAAGATTGGTGCTGCTAAGTCTAAAGTTGTTGGTGCTATCGACAACGCTAGAGGCAAGATGGCAAGACGTAGAGAAGCTGTTAAAGGCGCAAAGGCAGAAGCTAGAGAGCAGATCAAGAAGGCTAGAGGTAAGGCTAAGTACGGCAAGATGAAGTACAAGCCTGGAGGATTCAAGCCTGACTACCTTGATTTTGACAAGGATGGTAACAAGAATGAGCCTATGAAGAGTGCTTTGAAAGATCGCAGAAAAGGCGGTTACGGTAAAAAGAAGAAGTAATGAATTATCCTGAGCTAGACTACAAGAAAGGCGGGTTCAAGATTAGCCCTGCTTGCAAGGCTGCAGCTAGAGCAAAGTTCGACGTATACCCTTCGGCATATGCCAATGCCTGGGGTGTACGTTGTACTAAGGCTGGAGGACCGGGTAACATGGGCAAGTCTAAGAAGAAGGCTGGTGGCATGAAAAAATGTAAGCACGGCTGTTGATGCATACGATTAAGGACATACACAAGGATTACGTAAAGCATGTTGAAGACCCCATAGAGACTCGCTTGTTTAAGCAGATCTGTGAGGAATTCAACATGCTAGTAATCGATATGGTCCTTGAGGGTAAACAGTTTCCTATGGGCTACAATCTATCCAACCTGTCAATCAGAAGAATAGAACGTAACCCAAGCAAACCCACAATAGACTGGTGGGAGAGCAACAAGTACAAACAAGAGTTGCTTGCAGAAGGTAAGGATCTCTACAATGCCGAGACTGGGGAAGGTGAGAAGTGGTTCATCTACTACACCGACCCATGGTACTGCAAGTATCACTGGCAGAAGTCCAGATGTAAACTGGCTAACAAGTCTGCCTATAGGTTTACCCCTACCAGAGGAGCAAAGGGGAACAAAGAGAAGCTTACCAGGCTGCTCAAAGAAGATGATTTAGCATACCTAAGATTCAAGAAACATGGCAATATATAAGACTGTATCGAGCAAAGAAATTGTCCGTAAAGTTATGCGTGACCTAAACCCCACTGGTGGGGACTGGTTGCATGATGCCATCGAATGGATAGGTGAGGCACTTGAACACATTGGATCTAGCGCTCAGCTGGAGACAAAGGTGTGCACCTTGGACGTAAAGGACCACAAAGCTATGCTGCCCCCAGACTTGTACTTGATCAATCAAGTGGGTCTGAGTAACCACCACGACATAGATGGTGTAACCTCTGAGATTACAGAGCTGCGTAGAGATATTGTAGAGCTTACCGAAGTCTACAAGTCTGCTAAGCAAGACATTGACATCAAGATAACTCAGTCATCAGACGGTACATTTACCTCTGACTTGACTGCAGCTGATGTAAAACAATACTCCAATATATCTAAGACTGGAGACATCAAGTTGAACGAGATGAACGCAAGACTCGTCGTACTTGAGAACTCTTTGATTGGGGGAGAGGACATGCTCAATGTCAACCCAATCAAGTACTGCACATCTAACTTCCCAAAGGGAGCGCATTGTGATGATTGTGTGAATGAAAGAGCTGTATCACAGGAGTGCTACATGGTCGAGAGTGACTATGTAAAGACGTCCTTCAGCAGCGGCATGCTGTGCCTTGGGTACAAGGCTATGCCCACAGACCCAGACTGTTACCCTCTAGTGCCAGACGATATAAGCTTCAAAGAAGCTATGTTCTGGTACATATATAAGAAGATGTTGCTTGGTGGAACAATTGATGTCAATAAGAACGGAATCCAGTACCAGTTTGCGGATCAGCAGTGGAAGTTCTACTGCAGTCAAGCACGTAACGCAGCTGTATTCCCAGACATTGACCGCATGGAAAGCTTCATGAATCAGTGGGTCAGACTCATTCCTAATATTAATCGCCACGATCTTGGGTTTGATAACCTCGGAGAACGAGAGGATATCTACAGAGGTCAGTACAACACTTACGGTAGATGAAGAAGCTAGTAAGAGGTATGGTCAAAGACACGTCTCGTGCTGACCAGCCGGAGGGCACAATGCGAGACGCTCTTAACGCCAACCTGAACATTACAAAGGGCACAGTCGTTAACGAGCATGGCACCGTAGGCTTTACTTCTATGGCCAACTTCCAGGTGCTTGGCAGTATCACACTTGAGAATGACAAGATTGTACTGTTTGGTCATGACACATCAGAGGATGTAAGTGTAGATGAGATAAGACAGCTTGATCCTCACACAGGCATCATGATTGTCTTGTACAGAACAAATGCTCTGGGGTTCAGAGAGACCCACCCTATTGTCGCCATTGCAAGAAGAAACCAAGCCAACGATGACTTGGTGTACTTTACAGATGGCTTCTCTCAGACAAAGCAGGCATACGCAGGGTTTGAGTACGTTGATGACAGCAACCCACCGAGGGTCATCAACATCACCAAGCAAATAAAAGCTAGAGAAAGTGGTCTTTCTTCTGCAGAGCTCTACAACAAGACAAACACTTTCCACAAGCTTGACCTTGTGCCTAGAGTTGGGGAGCACTCTAAGATTGAAAGCGCTGCAATTATAACTGGGGGCTCGTTGACCAGCGGAGCTTACTATCTTGCTCTTGCATACGCTGACCAGGATGGGTTGGAGACAAACTACTTTGTCATGTCTAACCCTGTATACATTGTACCAGGAGAAGAGAACTCACTACCAACCAACACTCTGATCGGTGCAGAGGGTGGAGCACCCACCAACAAGTCTATACAGTGGACTCTTACGACACCGCAGACAATAGACTATCAGCTGATACAGCCTGCAATAGTCAGAGTGATCAACGAAGAGCAGACTGCATTTAAACTACCCACTGTACAGTTTGAGCCATCAAGATTGACAATCACCTACACCGGTAATGAACAAGCTTTGCCACTGTCTACGGAAGACATCCTAGTAGATGACGTCACCTACACCTCAGCAGAAGCAATAGCGCAGCTTGACAATAGACTGTACTTGGGCAATGTCACGTCTACAAAAGACATAGGGTTCCAGCCGTTTGCTTCACAGATACAGATCAAAGCTAGAACTGAGAGAAAACCTCAGTTTAACCCCAGAGTATTTGATACTTTCATCTTGAACCAGGGGTACGCAGCCATGCTGCAGACGTACAACAAACCCATCGGCAGACAATACTTTGAGAAGTTTACAAGGGTAGAGGATAGTGATAACCCGACCAGCTATACACCTGATGGGTTGACAAACGCCACAGGCTCATACGCAGAGATACTTCAAGATCTGCTGACTGAAGGCGACAGAACAACACTCAAAGGATACAGAGACGTAAAGCATAGCTTTAAAAAGAAGAGCTACAGAAGGGGTGAGGTATACGCATTTTACATCTCATTTGTGCTGAAGGACGGTACTGAGACATATGCTTATCACATACCTGGGAGAGAAGCACGTACGTTCAGCAGCAACGAAGACATTACTGAGGACGCACAGTTCAAAAGTTTCCCCAACGGGGACGTTAGAGAAGCTACAGGATTCAGACCTGAAGAGTTTAGACTGCAAAACGACAATGCAAATATCTATCAGGTAGTAGATACTGCGTCAAAGACATCTGGATACGAGCTCGGGGATATGTCATTCTGGGAAAACGAGAATGAAAAATACCCCAACACCCCAGACTTCTTGATAGCAGATGTCTCGGCTGATGGTAGTCCAAACCTTACAGACAGAACCCTTGCAGGAGAAAACGTAAGACACCACAAGTTCCCCAGCAATCTAACTAGTGATATCTCTTTCGTAGACAGGGCTACAAACAACAGTGGTAATAAATTTCAAGAGGTGGCTGAGAAGTTCTCTGTAACAGGAGACACAGGACAGCTGTTTACAGACAATGATGTTGGAGACGAAGGTGGTCTGAGAATGTCTGAGGCCATAAGGCTTATGGGCATCGAACTGGAGAACATTAAGATCCCCAAGTACATACTCGAACAAGTACAAGGTTACAAGGTCTACTACGCTAAGCGTGGTAAGGAAAACAGAACCATACTTGGGCAAGGTGTTGCTATACCAGGGCATCCTAGGTATGCCACTGTTAAAGAACAGTCTTTAGCTGAAGCTATCAAGGGTCCGTACAAGAGAGCTTTCTACATGTATGGAGGACTTGACCACACCGACTCATCTGCAATCGACACTATAGGTCATTGGAAAAGCAACAACGGAAGCAACATACAAAAAAATTACTATGCACACCCAGTATTTAAGATTCACGATTTTAACCTACTAAGAAATCGTGACAATCTTAAAGCTGCAACACATGTGCAGTGCCAGTACGGGGTGATGTTCAGAATGTACCAAGGCGGGCCTGGCACATACGTAGACCCCTGTCAGTATGATCAAATTGACAATGCTGTTGCAGACGCTCCTGGTGGTGCAGATTACACTACCTACGACACCAACGACGTATCTATAAAGGACGGTCACAGCACGACGTTCCCGTCTCTTGGCTGGGTAAGCCCTGAGATGAAGAACACTGTAGACTTCTACTGGCATGACCCCATGCACTTAGGGGCAACCATGAATACCATAGACAAAGACCTATTTGGGGTTAGCAGGGTGCTTGACATTAGTGACGTAGTAGAGGGAGACGCTGGGATATTTGATATGCAAACTGGTGAGGCTCTTAGTGATCTTAAGGCAGCGAAGAGAGCTAGAAGATTTAGAAAAGGTGAGGACCTTAGCCAGCCTGCTGAGCACAATGGTGGATATGCAAATGACACAGAGCAAGTGCTCGCAATCAAAGCGAAGGAGTCTAGAGTTAGAGCGTGGTACACCTCTGTGATGATAGCCACTGCCTATGTGCAACCAGAGACAGTCCTAACCAACGACTACGTAATAAAAGGGGGAGACTTCAAAGGGATGGGCAACCCAGACACTGCCCAGCAACTTGAACTAAGTAGGTTCTACGGGGAGACAGGGTTTGACAACAATCAACTTACTCTGACCATAGAGCCTACGGGTAAGATATTGCTGAATGGCAGAGAAGACTATGAGTCTACAGACTCTGCGTCTTTCAAAGGAGCAAGCTACCTGTACAACAGAGCAGGAGAAACAGCACACGCAATAAGCTTGACTAGTGGGTTACCTGCTCTGCGTGGACACTTGCCCTTCAATGATCAATTTGCAGGTAATCTAGAAGCAGACGGGTATAGAGTAGGACTTACAACATGGGGTGATGGGAACAGATGGCTGTACCCAGACGCTCCTATCGATGGTTTGCCAAAGTGGTACCAGAGATATGGTGAGACTCAGGTTCCAGGTAACTATTATCTCAACCAAGACCCAGCACAACTGTACAAGCCTTCAGAGTTCAGGGGGCTACACTACACACTGAGAATGGCAAACCAGTTTAATGGATTGCCTATGGCATGGATGGTGAACATCTGCTCATTCAGAACAGAAGTATATGCACCATTTGACCAACAGCAGCTTGTGTGGACTGGGTACTATAAAGACATCACCAACGCCAACACTACATCTGGTGCAGCATTGACTGATAATCAGGCAGTCAACTATTACACAGGAGCATCATCCGGCAACATCTTTGGTGGTGATACATACATTACAAGGCATGGAGTAAGGACTACATCTCAGAGTTACGGGCACGCCTATTTCAGAGCTGCACAGAACCTCCGAGACCCTGTATCATATGCCATGATCAATGAGAATAATGGGGTTACTCAAGATGCAGATCTTGGTAAGTACTTACTTGGAGCAACCCAGAGTGATGGGACAGTGCATGAAGGTGAGGGTATAACTACGAAGAAAGATAGATTCCAAGGTGACATACCTTTGGAGCTTAATCCTAACAAACACAACAAGTTAGGTCTTACAAATAGTGTCCCCATTTGGAACTATAACAGTGCGAATGCAACAGCTGCGTCTAACAGCGGTGACAACAGAGAGGTAGCAAAGAGGACGCTAACCATACTCAAGGACAGTTGGAACTGGGTGAAGGGTAACGTCAACCCGGTGTCCACCATACTGTACTTCTACTGCGAGTCCGACGACCTGATCGAGTTCAGACATATCAAGGACACGGAAGCTGGGCAGGAGACTAAGATCTTTGACTACCACACAGCTGGGTCAATGTTGTTTGATCCACCAACTGAGGACTACACCAACCCTGACAAAATCCTCTACGGTAGCCACTTCTCTGCACTGCAGGACTTGAAGGTCACACAACCACTGCCTGTGTTTGCAGAGCTTGAGAAAGAGAACACATTCCCAAGACGTATCGTGAGGTCAGACATTGACTCAGGTACACTTGCAGACGGATACAGAAAGTTCCGAGGTCTAAACTTCAAGGACGTACCATCACAACGCGGTGCTATCAAGAGGCTGTTTGACTACAGAGGTACGTTGTACATCAACACCACACGGTCTCTCTTCGTCACTCAGGGCAAAGAAGAGCTGCAGATAGGCGCTGCTACAGCATTTATTGGGAACGGTGACATCTTTACAAGAGAACCTGCTGAGGCACAGGAGTCTACAATCGGGTACGGTGGTACGTCTTCTAGACACGCACACGTAACTACACCCTACGGACACTTCTATGTCAACCAGCACGACCGTAAGATATTCATGGCAGGTAGTCAAGGACTTGCAGACATCTCAGGAGGACTGCAGACATGGCTCAGAGACAACATGCCGTTTGTCTTGGAACAGTATGGTATCGACCTTGGGTCAGATCTGGCACAGGAGAACGGATTCTACACAGATGCAACAACAGGCACCAGTGTCCCACTTGGGTTTACGATAGGGTATGACCCTAAGTTTGAGAGAATCTTGATTACAAAACATGAGCCTGTGCCCACAGATCAGTTTGTATCAGACCTCAATGCAGGTAGGATTGTAATTAGCAAGGGTATACCTCACGCTGTACCGCTTGACGGTCAAGAGTGTGAAGACCCTGATGACACTAGTCCTGAACCAGATGCTGTTGCAAGACAGAAAGGGGCTGCTACTGGCGGCCTAGAGGTGTTCTGTGGACCAATATGGTTTGGTAACCCCACATACTTTAAGCAGGGAGGATGGACTCTGTCATACTACCCTAAAGAAAGAATATGGGGCAGCAGGCATAGCTACCTACCAAACATGTACGCTCACACACCTAACGAGATGTACAGCTTTGCACAGACTAAAGACGATAGGACTGGCTTGGGCTTCATGAGCTGGGAACACAGCAACAGCAAGAACCCTGGCAGATTCTATGGAAAGGTCTACAACTTCGAAGTAGAGTTCATTGACAACACAGCGCAAGGCGTACCAAAGATCTTCAGCAACTTCTACTACTGGGCAGAGTCATACATAGACGATGGCCGTAGTGTGTACGAGGTAAACAAGGTGACTAACCCAGTGTTTGACACGTTCTATGCATACAACAGCACGCAGATAACAGGGGCTAGTACTACAATTAATTACCTCAACAATGCTAGACTTGTGGACAGAGTCTGGTACATTAACGATATAAGAGACTACGCTAAGACAGAGAATATTACAAGTGGGGAACTTATAACGGGTACAGAAAATGTTGCTGGATATATAACGTCAACAGTAACTAGTCACATACAGACCGAACCTATGTTTGACGAAGAGGGAGTGGTTAACACCAACTACGTAGATACCGCAAAAGAGTGGTATAACCGTAGAAAGCTTATCGATCATTACCTTGGTGTTCGACTTATACATGATAATTCTAATAGAAATTTAGTACATTTGTATGCTGTAGGTACTAAGTTCCGCAAATCTCATAGATAATGGCAAACAAGAAATTTCTTAAAGACGCTCGTAGAAAGATGGAACGAAGAGGTACAGTAGGTGCCTTCAAGGAGTACTGTGGTGGCAATGTTACAGATCAGTGCATAGAACGTGGACTAAATAGTAACAATCCGCTGACACGTAAGAGAGCACAGTTCGCAAAGAACGTACGTAGAATGCAGGATGGTGGACCTATGCAACCAATGCAACCAATGCAACCTATACAACCGCAGGCTGTACCACAGGTTCCTAATGCTATGCCTACACAAGAGCTGCAAGCGTCAACTTCTAATGTAGCAGACAGTGTACAACAAGGCGGTGGCGGCGATGCTAGTGGATATCAAGCAGCAGGACAGGTTGTTGCCATGGCAGGTGATGCGGTCACTGCATCTTCAGTAACTGACAAAGGAAAGACCACAGGTCAAATAGCTTCAGGTGCAGGTAAAGGTGCTGCAAGTGGTGCAGCTATTGGCACTATGATCCTTCCTGGTATTGGTACAGCAATAGGTGCTGGTCTTGGTGCCATTGCGGGGGGCATCTCGG
>CEOU01034988.1_pt1 | contig 26963 bp, 13 predicted proteins | sample 530731 | NCBI WGS metagenome assembly CEOU01 (sample SAMEA2620894, study PRJEB7988) | marine metagenome | isolation source: saline water (ENVO:00002010), including
ATAGTTTGTTCATACCTATGGAATGGAATTACGAAGGATACATCGATTCTTATGGATTACCTGTATTCGATACACCAGAAACGGAAGTTGAGGGACCTTATGGAGAAATTATTGACACAGGAATTATCACACACTGGCAAAATGAAGCAGATGGTTTAAAAAATGATCAAGATGCTTTAAATGAGTTTTATAGACAATTTCCAAGAACTGAAGAACACGCTTTCAGAGACGAAACAAAAGGAAGTATATTTAACTTAGTTAAAATATACGAGCAAATAGATTATAATGATATTAATCCAAACCCAATGGTTGGAACTTTTGTATGGGAAGGTGGTGTAAAAGATACTAATGTAAAATTTTATCCAGATCCAAATGGTAGATTTAGAGTTAGTTGGGTACCACCAGTAAAATTACAAAACAGCTATTTTGTTAAAAATGGAATAAAATACCCAGCAAACGAGCATATAGGTGCTTTTGGTTGTGATAGTTACGATATATCAGGAACTGTAGATAACCAAGGATCAAAAGGATCTTTACACGGCTTAACAAAGTTTAGTATGGAAGATGCACCACCTAACACGTTCTTTTTAGAATATATTGCAAGACCACAAACCGCTGAAATATTTTTCGAAGATGTATTAATGGCATTAGTATTTTATGGTATGCCACTATTATGTGAAAATAACAAACCTAGACTTTTATATTATTTAAAACGTAGAGGATATAGAGGTTTTAGCATGAACAGACCAGATAGACTTTGGAATAAGTTATCTGCAGCTGAAAAAGAGGTTGGTGGTATTCCAAACTCTAGTGAAGATATTAAACAAGCTCACGCAGCTGCTATAGAAAGTTATATACAAGATTACGTTGGATTAAAAGAAGACGGGAATTATGGAAATATAAGTTTTAATAGCACTTTAAATGATTGGGCTAAGTTTGATATTAATAATAGAACTAAATTTGATGCTAGTATTAGCTCGGGTTTAGCTATAATGGCATGTAATAAAAACTTATATAGACCTAAACCTATGAGAGGTGAAACAAAAATAAACTTTGGATTTACAAAATATGACAATAAAGGTATTTTATCAAAAATAATAAATAATGATTAAAACACAAGTAAAATCTAGCTTTCCAAGTCAGGCAGTGCCTGATATTCAAAAATCTAGCGTAGAATATGGTTTGCAAGTTGCAAAAGCCATAGAAGCTGAATGGTTTGCTAATGATAATGGAAGTGATAGATACTATGACACACAAATACGTTACCACGAGTTAAGATTATATGCTCGAGGTGAACAATCTATACAAAAATACAAAGATGAGTTATCAATTAATGGTGACTTAAGCTACTTGAACTTAGACTGGAAACCAGTACCTATTATACCTAAATTTGTTGATATAGTAGTAAACGGTATACAAGAAAGATTATACGATATAAAAGCATTTTCTATTGATCCTGCTTCTGCTAAAAAAAGAACAGCATATATAGAAGGTATAATAGAAGATATGCAGTTAAAGTCTTTTAAAGAAAATGTAGCTGAGCAAACTGGTATAAATACTTTTAAAAATGATCCTAATCAATTACCAGAAGATGATGAAGAGTTAAACGTTCATATGCAGCTTCAATATAAACAAACTATAGAAATAGCAGAAGAAGAAGCTATATCTAATGTTATGAAGTTAAATAAGTATGACTTATTGAAAAAACGTTTAGATTATGATTTAACAGTTATAGGTGTTGCTTGTGTAAAAAATGGTTTTAATACAGCTGAAGGGATAACAATAGAATATGTTGATCCTGTTAATTTAGTGTATTCTTATACTGATTCACCATACTTTGATGATTTATGGTATGTTGGTGAAGTAAAACAAGTAAAAATAAAAGATCTTAAAAAAGAATTTCCTAGTTTAACACTAGAAGACGTTGAAGATATAGAAAAAAATTATCAGTCACCAGATTCTGATAATTATAATTATTATGGTAAAAACCGTGATAAAAACAAGGGTTATGTTAATGTTATGTATTTTGAATATAAAACATTTAATGATCAAGTTTATAAATTAAAGAAAAATGCACATGGTGGTGATAAAGCTTTGAAAAAAGATAATACTTTTAATCCTCCAAAAGATGATAGAGCTAGATTCCAAAGAGTAAAAAGATCAATAGAGGTTTTATACTCTGGTGCTAAAATAGTTGGTCATGATCATTTATTTGACTGGAAAAAGTGTGAAAACATGACTAGACCTAAGTCTGATATTACAAAGGTATCTATGAGTTACAATATTGCTGCTCCTAGAGTATATAAAGGTAGAGCTGAGTCTTTAGTTAGTAGAATGGTTACTTTTGCTGACATGATTCAAATAACTCACTTAAAACTACAGCAAGTAATGTCAAGAGTTGTTCCAGATGGTGTTTATTTAGATGCTGATGGTTTAGCTGAGATAGATCTTGGTAACGGTACTAACTATAATCCGCAAGAAGCATTAAATATGTATTTCCAGACTGGTAGTGTTATTGGTAGATCAATGACGCAAGACGGTGATTTTAATAACGGTCGTATGCCTATACAAGAATTACAGTCAAGTGGTGGTCAGGGTAAAATTAATAGTTTAATTCAATCATATAACTATTATATACAAATGATGCGTGATGTAACAGGGTTAAACGAAGCTAGAGATGGTAGCATGCCTGATAAACAATCTTTAGTAGGGTTACAAAAATTAGCTGCAGCAAATAGTAATACAGCTACACGACATATATTACAAGCTGGTGTTTACTTAGCTCTTAAAACAGCTGAAGCCGTTTCTCTTAGAATATCTGATGTATTAGAATATTCTAACACTAGAAATCAATTTGTTTTATCTTTAGGTAGATTTAACGTCGGTACTTTGTCAGAAGTTAAAAAACTACATCTACATGATTTTGGTATATTTTTAGAGCTAGCACCTGATGAAGAACAAAAACAACTTCTTGAAAATAATATTCAAATGGCATTACAACAACAAGCTATTAATTTAGAAGATGCTATTGATATTAGAGAAATAAAGAACTTGAAGTTAGCTAATCAATATTTAAAAGTTAGAAAAAAGAAGAAACAAGAATTAGATCAAGCTATTCAACAACAAAACATTGAAGCACAAAGTCAATCTAATGCTCAAGCAGCTCAAGCAGCTGCAGAAGCTGAAATGCAAAAAGAACAAGCTTTAACAGAAAGCAAGATTAGTGTTAATCAAGCTCAACTTGAATTTGACATTAAAAAAATGCAAATGGAAGCTGAAATTAAGAAAGAATTGATGCAGGAAGAATTTAGAATAAATATGGAGCTTAAAAACGCCGAAAGTGGTGTAATTAAAGATAAAGAAGCTTATAAAGAAGATAGAAAAGATCAAAGATCTAAACAAGAAGCTTCTCAACAAAGTAGACTTATAGAACAAAGAAATAATAAAGGACCTTCCCAAGATTTTGAATCTAAAGGATTTGATAATTTAGGAGGTTTTGATTTAGAACAATTTGAACCAAGATAAAAAACAAAATTATGGGACATAGATTTGAAATTTACCCGGGAAATATAGCCGGATCAGTATTTACTACAGCAAGTAGTGATGCTATAAAACCTCCACTAGAACATATATTTGTTGCTTTTACTGTTATAGGAACAGGTGCTGCAACATTTGATGCAAGTGGTGGTTTAGTTGCAGAAACCGCAACAAAATTTGCTAACACTGAAGATGCAGCTGGTGATTTAGCTGCAGATGCTGAAACAGTAGACGAAGGGTCTGGTGGTGTACAAATCACTAACTCTAACGCTAGTTTTCCTTTAGGAGCAACTATTTATGGTAACTATACTGAAATAGATGTAGCTGGTGGTAGCATTATAGCGTATTACGCTAAAAAATAATTATTTTTAACAATTTTATAATATTATATTATGGCAAATGAAAAACAACAAGAAGAGGTTGTTGAACAAAAAGTGGAAGCTAAAGAAGTAGAAGCTCAAGAACAACCTAAGAAACCTACTGGATTTCAAGAGGAAGACAGTATTATTAAGGTGGATTTAACAAAACCACCTAAACAAGAAGAAACCGCTAAAGAAAAAGTGGAAGAACCTGTTAATGAAGAAAAACAAGAGGAAGTAGTTGAAGAAACTACTGAAACTCCTGTTTTACAAGAAATAACAGACGAAGAAGAGCAACCTGAAGCTACAGAAGAAGTAGAAGAAAAGGTTGAAGAAGAAATAAAAGAAAAAACTCCAGAAGTGGAACTACCAGAAAACATTGAGAAACTCGTTGAGTTTATGAATGAGACTGGTGGAACGATAGAGGATTACGCTCGCCTCAATGCGGATTACTCAAATGTAGATGACGAAGCACTCTTGAGAGAGTACTACAAATCTGCAAAACCTCATCTGTCATCAGAAGAAGTTAACTTCATGATTGAAGATAATTTTCATTATGATGAAGAAACAGATGAACCTAGAGACGTAAAAAGAAAACAACTTGCTTATAAAGAAGCGGTGGCAAACGCTAAACAGCATTTGGAAACTCTAAAGGGTAAATACTATCAAGAACTTAAGTTAGGTTCAAGATTGACTAAGGAGCAACAAAAAGCTATAGATTTTTTCAACCGTTATAACGAGCAAGAAGTTTCGGCAAGCGAACTAAACGCAAAACAAGAACAACACTTTAACAAAGAAACTAAAAAAGTTTTTAATGAAAATTTCAAAGGTTTTGATTTCCAAGTTGGGGACAAAAAATATCGTTACAACGTTAAAGATGTGCAGGATACAATGGAAGCTCAAAGTAATGTGCTAAATGTTTTTAGCAAATATATTAGTAAAGATAATTTACTACAAGACGCTAAGGGTTATCATAAATCTTTGTATGCTGCGAGAAACGCTGACGCTTTAGCTAATCACTTTTATGAACAAGGCAAAGCAGATGCTATTAAGCAATTAACTTCTGAGGCAAAAAATATAAATGTTTCAGGTAGAAAATCTCCTGATGGCACTATTGAAGCTGGTGGCACAAAAGTAAGAGTTATAAGCGGCGATACAAGTTCAAGCCAAAAATTTAAACTTAAAAATTATTAACAAACATTAAAAATTAAACAATTATGGCAACGGTAAGTTTTTCGGGCCCAGCAGCGGGATCGATAATTTCTCCAGCGCATTCTCAAATGACGTTGGCTACAAATTATATCGATTTTACAGCTACTGCAACTGCAGGTTGGGCACAACAATATCTTCCTGAATTATACGAAAAGGAAGTAGACAGATATGGTAATAGAACCATCTCTGGTTTTTTATCTATGCTAAGTGCTGAAATGCCTTTACAATCTGATCAAGTAGTTTGGTCTGAGCAAGGTAGATTACATTTAGCGTATACAGGTGAAATTAATCCTGTTGATGGTGTAGTTGATAACATATCTAACATTGATGGTGGATCTGGTAATACCCATGCGGTAAGACGAGGTGCATCTGTTGTTTGTGTTGTTAACAACGTCGTATTTAAAGCACTAGTAACAGCTGGTGTAGATGCGTCAACAACTCAGTTGACAATTAGACCTTATACTGCAGAAAATGTAGATGATATTACTGGTATTGAAACCACTAACAATCAAGTTATCAAGTTCTTTGTATATGGTTCTGAATTTGCTAAAGGTCAAGATACTATGGTTGGTTCAATCGAGCCTAATTTCCAGACTTTTACAAATAGACCAATGATTCTAAAAGATCATTTTGAAATCAACGGTTCTGACACTGCTCAGATCGGTTGGATCGAAGTTTCTGGTGAAAGCGGACAAGGTGGATACTTATGGTATCTAAAATCTTCTGGTGATACTAGAACAAGATTTAATGATTACTTAGAAATGGCAATGGTTGAAGCTGAATTAGCTTCTGGTACTAACGTATTCTCTCTTGTAACTGCAGCAAACGGACATGAAGCTCCTGAAGGTTCTGAAGGTTTATTTGCAGCTATTGAAGCTAGAGGTATTGTAGCTACTAACTTAGTTGATAACGCGTCTGATGCATTAGCAGATTTCGATTTATTATTAGCTGAATTAGATAAGCAAGGTGCTATTGAAGAAAACATGCTTTATCTAAACAGAAATTCTAACTTAATATTTGACGATATGTTAGGTCAAGTTAACGGACATCCAGATGGTGGTTCATCATTCGGTGTGTTTGAAAACAGCAAAGACATGGCGTTAAATTTAGGATTCTCTGGATTTAGAAGAGGTTCTTATGACTTCTACAAAACTGATTGGAAATACTTAAACGATTCTTCTACAAGAGGACACGTTGGTGGTATCAAAGGTGTTATTATACCTGCAGGTACTTCTTCAGTATACGATCAGCAAGTAGGATCTAACGTTAGAAGACCTTTCTTACACGTTAGATATAGAGCTGGACAAGCTGATGATAGAAAGTTGAAATCTTGGGTTACAGGTTCTGTTGGAGCTGCTAATTCAAGCATTGATAAAATGAATATTCACTATTTATCAGAAAGATGTCTAGTTACTCAAGCTGCGAATAACTTCGTATTACTTAAGTAACATTACTATTAAAAGCAAAGGGAGCTTCGGCTCCCTCGGCTTTTATTTTTATTAAAAATTTTTATTATATTATATCATGGAAAAAACAAAAAAAAAGGCTGAAAAGCCACAAGAAAAGGTTGTTGAACAACCAAAAGTAGTTAAATCTACACCACCACAAAATTCGTGGTTAGTAAAAGATAGATTATATGAACTAAAGGTTCAAAAAATACCACCAGTTTATATAATGAGATCTAAAAACTTATTTTATTTTGACGAAGAAAAAGGTTACGAAAGAGAAATAAAATATTGTAGAAATCAAAATACAGTATTTGTTGATGAAATGAAAGGTCCTCAAAGACTTGGACACATTATATTTAGAAACGGTACCTTATTTGTTGAAAAAGAACAAGTAACATTACAAAAGTTTTTATCTTTATACCACCCAGAAGCTAACAAAACATACATTGAGTATAGTGCTGAAGCTGAAGCTGAAATGGATATAGATATACTAGATCTTCAATTAGATGCAATGAACGCTGCTAAAACAATGGACATTGACAGAGTTGAAGCTATAATGAGAACAGAGTTAGGCGATAGAGTATCTAAGATGACTTCTAAGGAGTTAAAAAGAGATGTGATGTTGTTTGCTCAAGAAAACCCTGAATTATTCTTAGAATTAGCTAATGATGAAAATTTAAGTATTAGAAATTTAGCTATAAAATCAGTTGATCAAAGTATTATTAAACTTTCAAGTGATAATAGAACATTTACATGGGGTTCAAATGGTAGAAAACTTTTAACAGTTCCATTTGATGAAAATCCATACTCAGCACTAGCATCTTGGTTTAAAACAGATGATGGTATTGAGGTTTTCAACACAGTTGAAAAGAAATTAAAATAAACAACTTTATAGAGGTAGTCATCTCTATGAGGTGACTACTTACTATAAAAAAAAGAAATTATGGCGATTAACGTAAACGACGTATATAAAACTGTTTTATCAATATTAAACAAAGAACAAAGAGGTTATTTAACACCTTATGAGTATAATAACTTAGCGGTTCAAGCTCAAAAAGAATTGCTAGATAAATTGTTTTATGACTACAATAAGTTTTTAAATTTAGATAACTTTAATCGTATCAACGAAGGTTATGCTGATATACCACGTAAAATTCAAGAACAAATAGATGAATTTTATACTTATACAGACATAACTCTTTCAAGCGCAGGTATAGGCGCTCTTCCCTTAGACTTACATCAAATCATCGATTTATCAGTATCAAATGCGACAGTATCAGCAATGAGTCACAATACTAAAATTGAAAAAGTAAATAAAAACAGACTACCTTATTTAAAATCATCACCACTAACTGAACCTACAACAATGTTTCCAATATATTATCAAAGAGAAACAGATTTTGTAGTTGAACCCGCTGCTACAGACGGGTCTTGGGCTTTAGGAGCTGTGAGGATGCAATATATACAAGTACCAGAAGATCCTAGATGGGGTTATAGAACAGAATCTAATTATGGTATTAACATTTATGACTCAAATCCATTTGTTGCTGGTGGAGTATTATTAGGTAATAGAACCTCAGGTATAGTATCAACAAATGATACTGTAGGTTTAACAGATGGTACATATCCAATTACTCTTAGCACGCCAGGTGTTAGTACTAGTGGTAGTGGAACAGGTATTGCTTTAACAATAACTGTTAGCGGTAGCACAGTTTCAAATGTTGAAGTAACATCTGTAGGTACTGGATTTGCAATAAACGATACAATAACAATATCAGCTTTTGATAATTATTGGCTTGGCGCTAATGATGTTATATTAACATTAAGAGTAGAAGACTTATATAGTAGTACAACTTATGGATCAACAGACTTTAGATTACATATATCACAAGAACCAGAATTAATTATAACTATATTAGGTTATGCTGGTCTTGTTATAAAAGATCCAACTATGTTACAACAAGCGGTGCAATTAAACCAAGCAGGAACAATGTCAAAATCACAACAATAAAAAAACATGGGATTATTAGATAACACAACAGCAGAACAATATTATAGAATTAGTCAAGAATTTACTACTAATGCTTCACAAGCTTCAACTGGTATATACGATCTTACTGTAACTAGATTACCAGCAGCTGAAACTGATTTTATAATTTATGTAAATGGTACTGAGATTAATAGAGATACTTATGGTTATACAGCTACAGGTTCAAATCCAGGTAGAATAACTATAACTTCTAATTTACCAGCTGTAGGAGCTACTGTTTTAGTAGAGTTTATTGATAGATCATTAGGTGATTATAGATATGTAACACTTGCTAGTATAGTTAATAACTTTATGTATGGTTATACTGGTAATGGAAAAGTATTAAATAACGTAAATAGAAACGAAGTACTATTTCACGCTAAAAGAGGTATACAAGAATTTTCGTACGAAGTATCAAGAGTTGAAAAAATACAAGAAGTTGATGTTGGAGCTGATTTAACAGTTGCAATGCCTCAAGATTATGTTAACTATGTTAGATTATCTTGGGTTGATGATGCTGGTGTAGAGCATCCTATATTCCCTGCGAGATACACTTCAAGAGCTTCACAATCTGTTGCTCAAGATCAGGACAGTACTTATTTATATGATGATGCAGGAGAGGTATTAGAGATAAGACCTAGTGTGGGTGAAACAAGATTTACTAATGAATTTGAATTAGATAATTTTTCTGGAAGAAGTAATAATAACGATGATTATTATTTATTTTCACATTATATTTCAAATATATACCACAAAGCTTCTGCAAGATACGGTTTAAATCCAGAAAATGTAAACTATAATGGTGTATTTGTTGTAGATGAAGCAAACGGTCAATTTGGTTTTGATAGTTCAATGGCTTTTAGAACAATACACTTAAAATATATATCAGATGGCTTAGGTACTGATGGAGAAATGAAAATTCATAAATTAGCAGAAGATGCAATATATAAATACATTTATCACGCTGTTATATCTACAATGTTAAATATACCTGAGTATCAAATAATGAGGGCTAAAAGAGAAAGAAGAGCTGCAATGCGTAATGCAAAATTAAGACTTTCAAACATAAAACTACACGAGTTAACTCAAGTAATGAGGGGTAAATCAAAAATCCTTAAACACTAATTAAATGCCAGAAATAAAAACTAATTTTCTAAAAGGTAAAATGAATCAAGACCTTGATGAAAGGCTTATTCCAAAGGGTGAATATCGAGAAGCCCAAAACCTTGCTCTATCTGAATCTGAAGATAGTGATGCTGGTGCATTAGAAACATTTTACGGTAACGTTGCAAAAAATATAAATAGTAATTTTAAAGATTACTCTGGTAATCTTTTGTGGGCAACAACTACTCCCACTTTTGTAATAGGTTATTGTAATGATATTAAAAATAAAAGAATTTTTTACTTTGTTACAAGTTTTACAGAAGGTAGTGACACTGAAAATATAAGATTAATGCCTAGAGCTCTTGGTGCTGGTGCAAATTTAACAGGTGGTACTGCTTTTAATACAAATCCTAGAACAGGTGCTTCACCATCGCTTGATCAATGCGCGATTATAATGTATGATATTGAAACTAACAATACAACTGTGTTAGTATACGGGCCTTGGTTAAACTTTACAACAAAAAAACAAATAACCGGAACAGCTGTTATAGATGATTTGTTGTTTTGGACAGATGATTATAATCCACCAAGAAGAATAAATGTAGATAAAGCATTAAATAATCCAACAAGTAGACCTCAATATTATACGTGTGAAGAGCAAGTTTCTTTAGCAAAATACGCGCCTTATACGCCAATAAGATTAGTAAATAAAAATGGTTACTGGGCTGATAGCAATACAGCTAATGCTGATGCTGCTGGAGATAAAAGAGATACAAATATAAAATCTGAATATATGAAAGATAAGTTTCTTAGATTTTCATATAGATACAGATTTGAAGATGGTGAGTATTCTACAATGGCACCTTTTACACAAGTTGTTTTTGAACCTTTAAACGCATCGGTAATATCAAATACAGAAAATACCGCTAATTCAACTGGCGCTGGAGGTACAACCGCTGAACCAACTGTTGATGTTTCTAAACATAGTATATTTAGAAAAACAACTGTTGATATAATGCAAAACTCTATAAACAAAGTTGTGCTTAGAATACCAATGCCTAATCTTGACGAAAGAAACGATAGCGCTGATTATTCAGCTGGTGGATATGCTAATAGTTATGATATTGATGCTGTTGATATATTAATTAAAGAATCAGATGGTTTGGCTATTAGAGTTGTTAAAACTATTAAATTAGCAGAAGTACCTGATGCGGATTTTGAAGAATATACAATAAAACCAAACTCTTCGGCAACAACATATGATAGACAAGCATTAAAATATATATATCAATCAGAAGAACCATATAAGGTTTTACCAGAAGATCAGTTAACAAGAGTTTATGATCAAGTTCCTTTAAGAGCTAAGTCTTTAGAAATAGTTGGTAATAGAGTTGTTTTTGGTAATTATTTAGAAAACTATAATTATCCTACAGATTACGCGGGTAATAGAGGTATGAATTACAATGTAGATGATGCACCTAAAGGTGATGCTGAATTTAATGCAGCACAAGGTTTATTACAAGATACTAACAGAGCTTATAAATATCACTCGTTAAAACAAAGAAGAACATATCAAGTTGGCGTGGTATTTGCTGATAAATATGGTAGACAATCACCAGTTATATTATCATCTTCTCAATTAGCAATATCAAATAGTGTTTTTGGTGCAGATACTGTAACTGTAGATCCTATAACAGCTGATTTAAGTAATACTTTTAGTGGTGCATATAGTTGGAGTAGTAATCAGGTTGCTATAGGAAGAGCTTTAAAAATTATTTGGAATGACCAACAATTATTTCAAAACGATAGACAAATGTATCGCGGTTATGAGACAGGTAATAGTACAGAAGGTTTACATACAAATTATAATCCATATGGATGGTACTCATATAAAATAGTTGTAAAACAAGCAGAACAAGATTATTATAATGTGTATTGTTCACACCCTTTTGATGGTTGGGATAATATAAAAGATGTTTCAGATACAAACAGAGATGCTGGTAAAAGTTTTTTAAGCTTATATGGAGATAATATAAATAAAGTACCTAGATCATTAAATGATACTGATCTTAATAGACAGGGTGTAGCTGGATCAGACGCTAAACTATATCCTAAAGTTGTAATGCTAGGAGGCACAACAACTGGTGAATCAGCAATGAATCAATCTCTTCAAGAACCGGTAAATGTTATAACACTAGGTGATGCTTTTGAACAAAACTTATATATGTCTGGAGATGATAATGCTTCAGGTACTGGTGGTTTTAGTGTATATAACTTCGTGTATGGTAAAGATAGAAACCCATTAATTGCTGAAATACCTAATATGAAAAGGTTTCATTCTAGTGGTAGTGGTAATAGTACTATAGCTGAATATTGGCTTAAACTTAATTCAGGTACACACGGTGGTGGTTCTCATGAAAAAAGCTTAATACTTCGACTAGATACTGATCAAGATCCGTCAAACTCTGAGGGTACTATACAAAGTAATGATTATTTTAACAATTGGTCTATTAATGCTACAAATATATCTTTTGATTCAGATAATAAAACTGTTGATATAGACGATTATGTTGCTTCTAATAACGCTAACGATTTAACATTGTCTAGTAAGCAAAAATTCAATGCTGGTGATAGACTTTTATTAAGTAAATATCAAGAAGGTTTATCTGTTTTTGAAACAGAACCTTTTAACTCTAAAATAGATATATATTACGAAACAGGAACTTGTGGATTAGTACAAGATTTAAACGATGAGCTATCTGACACAACAGTAGCAAACGCACCAACAAACGCTGCTATCACTGATACAAGTTTTAATGAATGTGAAACAGTGGGAACACCTATTACAACAATTTCAGCGACAGACAATGCAGCTCCTAGTAATTTATCATATAGTATTAGTTCAGCTCAAGATGGTAACGGTACTCCAATTCAAAATAAGTTTTCTTGCAACGCTACAACAGGTGTTGTTACTTTAGCTGGTGGGTTTAGACATACTGGTACTACTAGAGACAATTGTACAATTAATTTCGCTATTAACGATCCAAACTCTAGTACAATATATGAAAGTTTTAATATGACAGTTAATAACTGCGTACCAACATTTACAAATAATTCTACCGCTGTTGCAATACCTTTTAACGTAGGTGCTGGAGTGGATATTTATACAGATAATGATGTTACAAATGGTGCTAGTCTTGGAAATGAAGATCACATAGGTACTTCTTCTGGTAATAATATGGCTGTAAGTCACACTATTCAAGCTGACGAGGATGTTTCTGCAGGTTATAAATATTTTTATTGGATGTTTGATGTTAATGTGGTTGGTAATACTTTAACTGTTACAACTACTTCTATGGCATTTCAACTTTATCCTGCTTCTAATACCCTTACTAACTTGCAGTGGTTTTTTAACACGCATAGTGCTGCGGAAAGAACTATGACTATAACACTAGATGATGGTATGTCTGCAAACAATACAGCTTCAATGACATTGCAAATTAACGAAGCTGCTGCGTCGGTAGTTGGTACGCTTGATACTACTACAGCTGTATGTGATCCTTGTGAAGCTACTCCGCAAACATTTTATGCAATAGCAAACGGTCATGCAACAGTACCTTATGTAGAAAGTGGTGAGCTGAGAGTTTTTGGTGATAGTTCAACTGGTAATAAAGTATACACAAATTCCTCGTTAACTACCACAGCAAGCGCAGGAACTTATTTATATCAAAGAACACAAGACGAACCAGGGTTTAGATGTGTGACTATAGACACTAATGGTGTAGTTGTATCTGAATCTGATACAGATGAATGTAATGATTACGAGAGTTGATAAGGTTTGGAAAAAACCAACACTAAAAAAATTAATTAAATGGTGGAAAGTATTTAGTAGTTTCAATGTACATCGCTACGATTATTACTTAGTAGGAGGTTTTATAAACAAACAAAAAACAAAAGATATAGACATAGTAGTTACTGGAGATGTTAAAGATGATTTATCTATTATATTAACATTAGGTAAAATGCTAGGAGAAAAAGACGATATACTTATAGATATGTTTTGGTCTGATGTATTAGATCCTTTTCCTAACAACGAATATAAACCATTAATTAAAATAAGAAATTTTAATAAACTTAAAATAACTAGAAATAACAAAACAAAGATATATGATTATGGTGGTACTAAAATATCAGATGATCTATATAAAACCATATATAAGATACCTAATAAAGGTATATTAAAAGGTAAAGATTATAAAAACAAATTCATAAAAATACAAGAATACATAGATGGCACAAGAAATAGAAGTAGCTTATTATAATTGCATGATTTTAGCTGGAGGAGCTGCTGCCGGGGATTGGCATGTTGAAGAAGCTAGAATTAAAGGTGGTTTTAATGAAACCGCAATGGATTATGGTGTTAAAGCATACACAACAGATGATGAGTATGCGCCTAGAAGAAGAGGTAACGCTATGATGTATTCTGGTATATATAATTCTAGAACAAAAGTAAATAAAACAAATGAGTTTCCAAGTGGAGCTGCTATTACAAGAGCAGTTGATATTGCTAATGGTAGTATACAAAAACTTCACGCTGAAGATACTAACTTAAATATATTTCAAGAAAATAAAGTTAGTAGAGCTCTTATAGATAAAGACGCTATATTTACAGCAGAAGGTCAAGCTTTATCAGTTAGTGGACAAAAAGTAATAGGTCAAATAGTACCTTACTTAGGTAAATTTGGTATTGGTAAAAATCCCGAAAGTTTTGCTACATATGGTGGTAGAAAATATTTTGCAGATAAAGGCAGAGGTGTTGTATGTAGATTATCAAGAGATGGTATTACACCAATATCAGAACATGGTATGAAAGACTTTTTTAAAGATAATTTAGCTCTTGTTGGAAACAATGATCGTATATACGGTATGTATGATGAGGTTAAAAATCAATATATAATTTCATTACAAGCTAGTGGAATTAATGTAGGTAAAAAATCTAGTGTAATTAAATCATCTATTGAAACAGACGAGAATACTAAGTTTGCTACATTAGGTTTTTCAGAAGGATCAAAAGGTTGGATTTCTTTATATTCATATAAACCTACTTTTGGTACTAGTCTTGCAAGAAATTTTTATACTTGGAACAACCATTATATATATAGACATTATGACTCAACAGGAGAGTATAATAGATATTATGCTGCTACATATAAAGATCCTTCATATATTAAATACATAATGAACGATGGAGCAAGTAGTATTAAAACTTTTCATACTATAAATTACGAGGGATCAAGCGGTTGGCAAATGGAGCTAGGTAGATGTGAAAATGTTAATAAAGAAAATTATACTAATAGTAGTCAGTTTGAACAAGCATATAAAATACCTAAAAAAGGTGTAACTATAATAGACGAAAACGGTATGTCTTTGGATATTGGTTTTAAATTAAAAGAAAGTAAGTATTATAAAGAGTTAATTCAAAATTTACCGCATGGCGGAGCTACTTACGATATTACTTTTAATGATAATACACTTAACACTACATCTGGTATAAAAGGTTATCATGCTGAGTTTGAATTAATGTATTATGAAGCAAACGAAGTAGCAAACGAAACAAAGGCAGAATTATTTGCAGTTTCAAATGAAATAAATATATCATCAAAATAAATTAAAAAATATGGCATTATCAGCAATAGTTGGAGCAGGTATGAGCGCGGTAGGCGGTTTAATCCAAGGATTTGGAGCTAGGAAAGCTGCGCGTAGAGCCAGACGAAGAGCTAAAAAATTAAATGCTCAACTTAAAAAATTAGTTGCAAATAGGCAAGAAGTTATAAACCCTGCAGATAACGTGATCGATAGATCAGGTATGATCCAAAATAATTACTCAAATTTACAAGTAGCAACAGGAGCAGCAGAGATGCAAGCTGAAGAAGCTGATATATCTCTAGCTAATACATTAGATACTTTACGAGCAACAGGTGCTGGTGCAGGTGGTGCAACCGCTTTAGCCCAAGCAGCTTTAAGAAGTAAAAAAGGTGTTGCAGCTACAATTGAAAAACAAGAGGCACAAAACACTTTAGCTAGAGCAAAAGGTGCTGATGTAGCACAACAAGCAAGATTAGCTGAAGGTGGTAGAGTAGATGCTGCTAGAATGCAAGGAGCTGCGTTTGAGTTTTCTGCACAAGAAACAAGACAGTTTAGAGATGAAGACAGAATTGCTGGTCAATTAGATAACGCTAGACAAGCAGCGGCTCAAGCATCCGCACAAGCAAGAGCTGGTTTTGGACAAGCACTTGGAGCTGTTGGTGGTGTTGCGGCTGGAGCTTTGATTGGTGGAGATAAATTTAAGGAAGCATTAAAAAAATGGTAAAATAAAATAATATGAGTTATACAAGACCAAGATTTATTAGAGAAGACTACGGGGCAATGAATAGAAACATGGTGTCTCAATATAAAGAACACTCACAAAATATGATAGATTATTTTGATGAGAAAATTGAAGACCGTAAAAACTATCATGCTGATGTAACTGCACAAGCAGAAGAAATGAGAACTTCTGGTGCAAACATAGAAAACTTTGCTTCAAAAACATCAGAAGAAATTGAAGCTGAAATTCAAAAATTTATATCATCAGCTTTAGAAGTAGAAGGTACAGATAAGCCGGGTTTTTTTAGTCAAAACATTAAAGAAAAAAGAATGACTCAACAAGAGTTAGACGCTGTTAATGCTAATTTTAATTCTGAAATAAAAGGTATTAATGATGTAACAGCTGAATCTTTTGAAAAAATGTTAGATCTTCACGATGATTATGATAAAAGTAGTCCTGGTTATAAAACGTTTGCTAATATTATATCTGGATTAAGACATAATTTCCAAGAAGGTGGAAGTATGGGTTTAAAGTTTGATGAAGAAACTGGTAAATTTAAATCACAATTAACAATACCAAATCCAGAATATACACCTAAAATGATTGGTGGTAAAATAAATCCAGCTTGGAGTGAAGGTGTTAACGAGGGTGTTGAGCCAGAGGTTACGTTTTCATCTAATGAATTACAATCTATGCTTGCTACTAATGACTCATCAAATAGAACAGCACACAACGAAGAAAGAGATGCCACTATGGATACATTAGAGGGTAAACTTAAAACTGTATTTGATGCTAGAAAAAACAGAAATGAAGCTTATTATTCTAATTTAGACGAACACGGTGGTGTAGCATTAACACCTGAAAAAGAAATTTATTCACAAGTAGATATTTTATTAGCAGAAGATAATGCTGCTAATGAAAACGATCCTAATGCACCTAGCATGAAAGATGGTATATTTGATAACGATGTAAATTTTAATGATGGTTTAAGATTAAAACTATTAGCTGGTGGAACTATAGCAGGTGGTCATCAATTTAGACCTGGTGAAGATGAAAATGTAGAAGGTGTAGAAGGTGGTGCAGAACTTTTTGGTCTAGTTAACAACATGGTTGGTGAAGAGTTTGATATTCATGATGAAAATAAAGGCGAAATAGTTGATGGAGTAATGCAGAAAAAATCAATAGGAAAAGGTAATACAAAAACCGTAGCTATGGAAATATTAGGTGATCTACTTGATACACCTACACATGATTATAAAGGTAGAGCAAAAGATCTTGAAAGACTATATAATTTAACAGGTGGTGAAGAAGCTCATGGTGATTTACAAGAATTTATTAAAAAACAAGAGGGAACTATAGGAAGATATAGAGATGCTGCCACTAAAAGATTTGTAGTAAATGAAATGATTAGTAGAGGAATTGCTAGTGATCATATTAAAGCAAAAAAAGCACCACCAACTAATACCAACAACGGCGGTGGCGGCGGCGGAGGTAATGACGCAACTAATATAAGAGAAGTACAAATACAAGATACTACAACAAATATATTAAGCATGGGTGACGAAATAGACGTTGATGCTGTAGTTTCTAATTATTCTCAATATGATGAACAAAAATTATTACCTAGAAACGTAGTTAAAAATAAAGACGGTTCTTATGAGTTTGAAGTAAAACAAGGAAATTGGTATGAGTTTAGGTCTAACTATAATGAAGATAAAATAAGTGAAGAGCAATTTAAAGAATATATGAACGACCCTGTGTTTGCTAAACAATACCAAGAAGCGGTATCAGGGGCTGGTTATGGAGAAGTAGATCCTAGCAGTATGTTTGCGCAGGTTTTCGATCCAGAAAGATTATCAGAAGGAGAGATTAAAATAGATGGAGGTAATAAACAAATACACGATAGTGCTTACGATAATAAATCAGGTCAATTAACTATATATTTAGAAGAATACGAAAAAGATCCAACAGCTAAAAACACTAAAACATATAATTTAAGAACTCAAAATGGTTACATATCTTATTACTTAGATAGGATGGGTGCTGGAACTCAAAAAGAAAGAAATGAACTATATGACGAAGGAGCTAGACAACTTGTTAAAGACTTGGTTCAAAATAGATACAACACATCATCTTGGGGCGGTAATTTCCCTGTAGAACCATTAGAAATGTTAGATGATGGTGTTGTTAAAGAAATGTATTTAACAGAAAAGAAAATACAAGATGAAAAAGATTACGCAGCTTACTTTAGACAAGCAAATCCTAATATGAGCGCTGAAGATATAGAAGCTCATTTAAAGAAAATAAAAGAAGACTCTAACACAGCTGAAGGATCAGGTAATCTTAAGTATTATGAAGATCTAATAAGAGAGCTTTTAAATAAATAAAATTCAACATGAACAGAGAGCAATATAGACAGTCTTTAATTGATAAAGGTCTAGATTCTTTTGCTATCGCTCAAGCATTAGAACGTTATGACCAGCAGACAGCGGGTGGACAAGGTGGTGTCGATCAAGACGCTGGTCGTATGTCTGATCCTATGGAGATAGATGGAGACTCGCCTCAAGAGCAGGTTGATAATAGTGATCAATCACTTTCTCAAAAAGACATGGAAGACATATCTAGAAAACTTCCTTTAATGTCAAATCCCAAATATAAAGAATTAGCAGAAAAATTAAAAAACAAAGACTTTCAGACCTTTATGGATCAAAGTAGGATCGAAAAGGAGATGGAGGATATGGTTAATAACTATTGGGATGCTAAAGAAAACAAAGGTTTTAATGATCAAAAAGAGGCTAGAGATTTAGATAAAGCTTTACAAGACCAAGCTCAAAGAAAAAAAGACTGGATAACAGATTATTTAACTAACGGCAAAGATTTACCTCCAAGGTATCAAAACTTATCTCAAGAGCAAATTGAAGCAGAAGCTCAAAAAGAATACGACAAGATATATAACGATGATGAATTACAAGCGCATTTTACAGCTAATGGAAAAGGTGGTAATATGTTTCGTGATTATAGAGCTAAAGAGTCAGCTTTAACAAATATAAAAACAGCAAGACAAGGAAATACACTTAGTAGTTTTATTGGTGAAGAAGAGGAAATAGAGTTAAATAACAAGGTTGAAAAAGAAATATTAAATACATTATCTACAAAGGACGCTTATAAGTTTGCTGGTGAAACAGACGAAGACTTTCAACATGGTTTCTTTGGTGGTGATTCATTTAAGCTAGATAACGTTGTTAATTTAAAAGAAAAAGAACAGTTAATAACCCAAGCTAAACAAAACGTACTTATAAGAGAAGCTGGTTTAATAGAGGATAGTTTAGAGGGTATAATGGCAGATCCTAATTTAACTAAAGAGCAAAAGAAAGAAAAAATACAAGAAGCTGAAGAAAAATTTAATTTACTTTCAGCTGAGTTAGATTTTAATCAAGTTGATAAATTATTTGCTAATAATTTTGAAATGACTGAAGATTATAAAGATTGGCAAAGAAAAAAACTAGATGAACCAGGAGCTAACTTAAAAAATCTTGTTCAAGGTTTAGGTAAAGGAGTTGGACAATTAACAGCTGGTACTTCAATGTTTCTTGTTAATGTTGCTGATACGGCTTTAGGTTTGATGGGTGGTGGTATGAACTATGATCCAAGAACTGGTAAAATAGGTACGTCAGAAGAAAGCACAGTATATAGTAGACAAGATTATCTTAACGATGTCTTTAAAGATGTTTTAACCGATCGTAATTATATGGGTGTAGCTGAATCACCTGATTTTGAAAAGAATTTATTCAGTGCTGAAAGTTGGAGAGGTGAAAATATAGGTAGAACTCTATCAGACATGTTACCATTCTCTTTACTAGTAATTCAACAAATGAGAAAAGGTAACTTTAAAGAAGTTGCTAAGATGTTTGGTAAGCCAGCTAAAATGAAAGCTTTTGGTAAAACCTTACAATTAACTCAGGGTACTGTAAATGGTATGTTTGCAGCTAGTAAAATGACAGCATTAGATAATTACTTTGAAGGTTTAGAACTAGGATTAGATCAAACTAAAGCTGTAGCTTATAGTAGTATAAAATCAGGTGGTACTGGTTTAAGTCAAGCTATTATGCCTGATGCAAATATACTTTTTGGTTCAGCTGGTAAAGTTGCTTTTAGTACTCTTGCTAATAATTTAAAATCAGCAGCAACTAAAGAAGGTATAAAAAATGTTGGTAAACAATTTGTATCTAAAAATATATTAGAACTCATGGAAGAAGAGACAGATATGGCATTTGGTGATTTAGCTAAATACTCTGTTGGATTAAGAGAGAACTATGATTTATTTAATGCAAAAGCACAACACGAATTACTTTATGGAACAGCAATATTAACTAATACATTAGGTATTGGTGGTATAAAAGGTGATTTTAATGCTGGTAAAGAAGCAATATATAACGCTTATAGAAATAAAAATATAGACGTATTAAATGGTTTTAAAGAAACTATTGCTGCAGCTGAAAATAAAATGAAGAGAGCACGATCGCCTCAAAGAAAAAAATATTGGAAAGAACATATAAATCAATTAAAGAAAGGCGCACAATATGGTACAGATATATATAAAGCTATAAATGTATCACCTGAAACAGTTACATCAGCACAAATAGATTTACTTATTGAAAAAGAACAACTATTAAGAAAAAAAGAAGGTAAAGATCCTGCTTTTACAAAAAGAATAGATCAGAGAATAAATGATATAAATGAACGAATAGAACAAAGTGACGTTGTTCAAGGTAGAGCTGAAATTGAAAAAAGAACAACAGAAAACGTAGGTAAACTAGCTGAGCAGTTAGGTATTAGCTTTGATGTTTTACAAGACACTAAAGCTGTCAAAGAAAAAATAAAAGAAGTAAATAAAACTTTAAGTGGTGATCAAAAAATAAAAATAAAACAATCTACCGATCAAGGTTTTATAATACAAGATCCTAAAACAGGTAAACAACAAATAATAATAAATAAAGAAGTAGCTACAAAAGATAGAGCTATAACAGTAGCACAACATGAATTATTACATGGTGCAATGCTACAGACATTAAATCAAAACCCGGGTGCAGCAGAAGGTTTAGCAAAAGCGCTAGGTTCTCAATTATTAAAGTTAGATCCAGCTTTAGTAGCTGACAATAGTTTTTTAACTAAAAGATTAGAGCAATATAAGAAAGCACCAGAAAGTGTACAAGCAGAAGAATTATTAACAGCTTTTTCAGATGGTTTATCTCAAGGTTATTTTAAACTAGAAAACGAAGGTATGTTTCAACCAGTATTTGATGCTGTTAGAAGAACATTAAGTGCTGCAGGCGTAAAAGCTAAATTTAATACAGGTAAAGATGTTTTAAACTTTATTAAAGATTTTAACAGAAGTGTTAAGAAAAACAACTTTGATAAAGGATTAATGAGAACAATACAAGAGGGTGCTAAAGTTAGTGAAAACTTAATTGAAGCTAAAGATGAGTACGGTAATCAAGTTACTAAATCATCTAAACAAGTTGAAGATGAAATTAACATGATGGGTAGACCTGAAAACTTTGAATCTGAAAAAGTTATAGGTGATATGTATTCTAGAGGTTTGTTAGATGGTTTAATTAAAAGTAAAATACCTGTTGATAAACCACCTGGATTTTCACAAGAAGACTTTATAGCTTCTACTATAGCAGAATTAGTACCACATATACGTAGTTTTAATCCTGAAATTAATGATAGTTTATCTGGTTGGATCAACTCACAGTTATCAAATAAAATTGGTAATGTATTTAAAAAAGGTACTGCAGGAACTAAAGCTAAATTTGAACAAGAAATAGATCAAGGCGCTAGACAAGTTGCAGATGTTTCTGAAAATGTAGATGAGGTTGCTAAAACAGGTACTTCTAAATTTAGAAAGCAATTAGGTATAAAACAAGACTTAATAGATAAAGTTAAAAACTCAGTAATAAAAACTTTTGGTACTAAGTTACCAGAGATTAACTCTAAGAAGTTTATACAAGAGTTAAAGAAAAGATATAGAGTTGAATTAAAACCGGCTATAGCTAAACTAATGGGTACTAGACAAGCTTACAAAGATTTTCTAGTAAAAAATAAAAAATCTTTAATGGAAAACATGCCTATATCTACATTGGTTAGAATAGAAAGAAATGTTAAACCTGAAGATAGAATATTTACAACAGAGGTAAAAAGAAATATGAGTCCTACAGAAGTAGACGAAGCTATTGAAAAAGGTACTTTACCAAAAGATACTAATAGATTATCTGGCCCTACGTTGTATAAAAAGAAAATGCCTACTGATAAACAATTTTTAGATTTTTATACAGGTAACGAAGTTGCTCCATCAAAAAGAGGTACAAGAAAAGATGCTTTAGCTGAAGAAATAGGTGTTGAACTTGCTTTTGATGCTACTATGGAAGTTGTACAATCACCTGATGTTGTAGCTAAAAGACAAGCTTTAAATGAATTATTAGGTAGAGAAGAAGCTGAAAACTCTACAGCTATTATAGCCAAACAAATAAATAGAGATCCTAATATTAAATTTTCAAAAGGATCAAAAGGAGATATATTACTTGAAACACTTACTAATAATGGTATTGATGGTAGACTTGAGCAAGAAGGTGTTTTAGATAGATTTTTAAATAACAATGAGCAATTTAAAAAAGATAGTCCTTTAATATATAATATAATAGAAAACGCTTTAATTGAATCTATACCAGAAGCAAAAAAAGAAGGAGAAGGTTATGTTGCTGCAATTAAAAAAGCATTACCATTTTTAGGTAAAGTAAAATCAATGCAAACTTATTGGGTTAAACCTGATCCAGATAGCTCTAGTGTTTTATCAAAAGAAGGTATAAAAATGATGGAAGATCATACTGATAATTATATATTTGATATGATAGATAAAGGTATGTTACCAAAAGAATTATTATCATTACAAATATCTAAAACAGGTGCAACAAGAGGTTCTTTTATTTCAGCATTTTTTAAGTTTGACAACAGAGCTTTAGGTAACGCTAGAAAACAAGAATTTAAAGATAGATTAGAAAACGCACCTTCATATAAAGATATACCCGGTCCTCTTGGAAAGTATTGGAGTGATTTTTTTAGTAATGGTAAAATAGGTAAAGATGGTATATTTAGAGATAGTTTTGAACCAGCAAACTCTAAAAAGTTAGGACCTACAGAAATAGGTATAATTAATAAAATAGGTATGAACCCTGATCTTACAAGAGATCAAAAAATAAAAAGGATCGATAACTTTATGAAGACAAACACTGAGGGCGCTAGTGTTATGAATTCGTTAAGAAACTTTGATTTAGCAATAAACATGGCTAAACAAAATTGGTTAGATACTATGCCTAATAGAGAAAAAGGATTAGAGTATATACATAGAGATAATCAAGCAAATACAAATGAGGTGATGTCTGATAGAGCTTTAGCTCCTTTCACATCTATGTATTTAATAGATGGCGCTCAAGATTTTGTATTTAAAGGTGAGCATGTTATAGACCAAGCTGCAAAAGGCACAATGACTACTGCAGCTATATATGAAGGTAAATATGCTGAAAGATTTTATGATACAACAAAAGGTTTTGAACAATCACTAGGGCCAAAAGCAGAGCTTGATGTTTTAGATAAAATGTTAGGTAAAAACAGTCCTTTAGGTGATATGAGATTTGCTTATGATTTAGAATTAGCAAGAAATACTTATGATTTTACACAGGGTAGAAGTAAGTTAGATCAAATATTAGATGAGAAAAACTTTAAATCAAAAGTTAGTAGAGACTTAGCAATAAAACGTATGCAAGATGTTAGATCTGCTTGGGAGGCAAATAGCGACTTAACAACTAAGTCTTCAATATCTGAACAAATGGATGATTTAGCTATGTATGACTCAGCTAGAGAACAAGCATTAGATCCAAACAAAAAAAGAAAAGGTATTAGTGTATTTGACTTTGACGATACGTTAGCTAGAACAAAAAGTAAAGTTAAAGCTAAAATGAAAGACGGTAGCACTATAGAACTAGACGCTACTGAGTTTGCGGCAAAAGCAGAGCAAATAGCAGACCAAGTTGCTGAGTTTGATTTTAGTGATTTCAACAAAGTAATAGGTGGAACAAAAGGACCATTATTTGAACTAGCACAAAAACGTCAAGGTAAGTTTGGTAACAAAGATATATTTATATTAACAGCTAGACCGCAAGCTTCGGCAAATGCTATACAGACATTTTTAAAAGGTCTTGGACTAGACATTAAACTAGAAAATATTACAGGTTTAGAAAACGGTACTCCTAAAGCAAAAGCTGATTGGATATTAAACAAAGTTGCAGATGGTTATAATGATTTTTATTTTGCAGATGATGCTTATAAAAATGTAAAAGCAGTGCAAGATGTTTTAAATATTGTAGATGTTAAATCAGACGTACAACAAGCTATTGTTAAATCTAGTAAAAAGCTTGATAGTGAGTTCAACATGATAATAGAACAAACAACTGGAGAGCTTAGTATTAAAGAATACTCTGATGCAGCAGCAAGATCTAGAGGAGAGCAAATAGGTAGATTTAAATGGTTTTTACCACCATCAGCTCAAGACTTTGAAGGATTAATATATTCTTTCTTAGGTAAAGGTAAAGTAGGTGATAAACAGCTAGAGTGGTTTAATGAAAAATTATTTAAACCATTTTCAAAAGCTATGAACGATATAAATAATGCTAGACAGTCATTATCTAATGATTTTAGAGCATTGAAAAAACATTATCCTAATGTTAGAAAAAAGCTAGGTAAGAAAACAGATTACGCAAACTTTACTTTTGATCAAGCTATAAGGGTTTATAACTGGAATAAAGCTGGTCATAAAATACCTGGAATATCTAAAACAGATTTAAAAGAATTAAACAAAATAATTAAAGGAGATCCTGAACTTCAAGCCTTTGCAGATCAACTAAGCGCTATAACAAAAGTAAAAGAAGGTTATCCTGCGCCTGAAGAAAACTGGATAGTTGGTAACACGTCTACAGACATGCATAATATTACCATGAAGGTTGGTAGAGCTAAGTATTTAAAAGAGTGGAAAAGAAATAAAGACGTGATATTCTCTAAAAAGAATATGAATAAGATAGAAGCTATATATGGTACTAGATTTAGAGAAGCTTTAGAAGATGTTTTATATAGAATGGAAAATGGTACAAACAGAACGTTTGGACAAAATAGAGTAACAAATGCTTTTCAAAACTGGATTAATAACTCTGTTGGTGCTATTATGTTCTTTAACACTAGATCAGCCATACTTCAAACAATATCAGCCGCTAACTATATAAACTTTGGTGATAATAATCCTTTAAAAGCTGGTATGGCTTTTGCTAATCAACCACAGTTTTGGTCAGACTTCTCTATGTTATTTAATTCAGATATGTTGAAACAAAGAAGATCTGGATTACAGAGTGATATTAATGAGGCTGAAATTGCTAATGCAGTTGCTGGTTCTAAAAATAAAGCTGCAGCAGCTATATCTTATTTATTGAAAAAAGGTTTTTTACCTACACAGTTAGCTGATAGTTTTGCTATTGCTTCAGGTGGTGCTAGTATGTTTAGAAATAGATTTAACACTTATAAAAAACAAGGGTTATCAGATGCAGAAGCTAAGAAAAAAGCTTTTCAAGATTTCCAAGAATTAACAGAAAGAAACCAGCAGTCAAGTAGACCTGATAGAATATCAATGCAGCAAGCTAGTTCATTAGGTAGATTAATATTAGCATTTCAAAATACACCAATGCAGTATACTAGAGAGATACAAAAATCTTTTAAAGATTTAATAAATGGTAGAGGTGATTGGAAAACAAATATGTCTAAAATTGCTTACTATGGAGCTGTACAAAACTTATTATTTACATCTTTACAAAATGCTTTATTTGGTTTAATGTTTAATGATGAAGATGACGAAGATATTGATTGGGATGCTAAAAAAGGAAGAACATTAAATAGTATGTCAGATACAATATTAAGAGGTGGTGGTGTTTACGGTGCTGGAGTATCAACTATTAAAAATGTAATATTAAAATTCTTACAACAAGAAGGTAAAGGTAATCCAGATCACGCATATACTATAATAGAAGCATTAAACTTATCTCCACCTATTGGTAGTAAAATAAGAAAATTATACAGCTCAACTCAAGCTTGGAAGTATGATAAAAAACAAATGAAAGAAAGAGGTTTTGGATTAGACAATCCAGCTTGGTTAGCTACCGGTAATGTAGTATCTGCTACAACTAACATACCATTAGATAGATTAGTTACTAAAATAAATAACATGAAGGAAGCTGTTGATAGTCAACATCAAGCTTGGCAAAGAATTGCTATGGCTATGGGTTGGACTACTTGGGATGTTGGTGTTGATCCTTACGAAGAAACAAAACCTTTAAATCCTTTTAGAAGACAATTACCTAAAAGAAAAAAGAGAGAAATTAATACTAGAAGAAGAAAACTTCCACAAAGAAGAAAAAAATAATTAAAGAAAGTTAAAAACAAGTGATAATAAAATATTATAAAGACTTAACTATGAAAAAATTACTATTAATCCTAACGTTGCTAATTTCTAGCAATGCAAACGCACAATTTTTTAAAGATATATACGAAGATTTTCTAAAGTACGGTACGTTTTACGCTGCTGGTAATATAGAAAATGCTCAGGCAGTACAACCTAATTATTTTATACGTACTAATCCTGATGATTTTTATGGTATACCTCAAGTAGAAGATAGAGCTAAATATCATCCGTTTAACTATAGATACGGTTTTGGTATACGTAAATTAGCAAGATTTGATTATGAAAAGAAACCAGGTAATTTTTGGACAGGTAATCAAAACTTAGAAAAACAAATAGGTTTGTCTGCACC
>CEOU01005183.1_pt1 | contig 26938 bp, 28 predicted proteins | sample 530731 | NCBI WGS metagenome assembly CEOU01 (sample SAMEA2620894, study PRJEB7988) | marine metagenome | isolation source: saline water (ENVO:00002010), including
GAATCAACCATGGCAGATGAACGCACTGATGCTTGCAGATGACGGCCATATCTTAATCAACCAAGACTTAGGACAAGCAGAGAACCGAGTGGTCGCTTTTGTTAGCGGAGAAAGTAAGATGATGCGAGCCTTTGAAGAAGGTATCGACATTCATACACAGACAGCTAGCATGATCTACGAGACACCTGCGGATGAAGTAACTAAAGACCAGAGAGATTGGGGCAAGCGTGCTAATCACGGACTTAACTATGATCTCGGATATAAGAGTTTTGCTCTCTACTATCAGATTACAGAAGGTGAAGCCAAAAACATTGTGGAGAAGTATCATCATATCTACAAAGGAGTACGTGAATGGCATGCTACAGTGCGTGAAGAACTAAGCAGAAGTAACAAGACCCTAACAAATTGTTTCGGGCGTAGAAGAACATTTCTTGATCGCTGGGGACATGATCTATTTAAAGTCGCATACTCATACATACCACAGTCTACTATCGCAGAACTAATGAACACACACGGAGTCTGTTTTCTATATCAACGTCAAGATCTTTTTCCAGAAGTTCAGTTCCTTAACACTATTCATGATAGTATCCGTTATCAGATTCCTTTGTCAGTTGGGAATAAAAGAATAATAGAGATTATTAAGGCAGTCAAGGAAAGTTTAGAACATGAGTTAGAATGGAGGGGAAAGACCTTTTCTATTCCTGTTGATACTGAAATAGGATTCACATTCGACAAGAAAGATATGATCGAGTGGAACGCTAAAAAAGTTGATACCGTAAGTCTGGATGATTTATCTGCGGAGCTGGGTGATTATGTCGAAAAGAGCGCTCAATGATTGGGTAGACTCATACATGGAGTTTACCGAGAACACTGAGCCTCCTGTTGGATTTAGACGCTGGGTTGCATTATCAACCATAGCGAGTGTAATGGAGCGTAAATGTGTTCTGCAGTGGGGAACAGAAACATTCTACCCCAATATGTTTATTGTATTAGTCGGCCCTCCGGCAGCTAGAAAGGGAACTGCCATGAGAGTCGGTAAATCATTCTTAGATGCTTTAGGAATAGCGGCTGCTAGTGATGAGTCTAGTCGCCAGAAATTAATCAAGAGTCTACAAGAGAGTGCAGCTGTGGATCAGACAGAAGACAGTACTATGATTCACCATTCTAGTATGACAATACATAGTAGTGAGCTAACCGTATTTCTTGGATATGGCTCAAGAGAAATGTTATCAATGCTTTGTAAATGGTATGATTGCGAGAGTCGTTATACATATGATACTCACGCTCGTGGAAAGGAAGAAATACCAAATGTTTGGGTTCACTTATTGGGGGCAACAACACCAGGCCAGTTACGGGCGGCACTTCCTGAAGATGCTGTCGGGAGTGGGTTTACTAGTAGGGTTGTATTTGTATATGAAGAAAAGAAAGGAAAGACAGTACTCAAACCAAGCCTCACAAATGAACAACGAAGACTTGGAGAATTACTTGCATCAGATCTAGCAGAGATAAGAAACCTTGTGGGAGAGTTTGTTCCTACTGAAGAATACGAACACAGATACTACAAGTGGTATGAGGACAGTGAGAGTAGGCAAATCTTTGTTGATCCACGTCTTGACTATTATGTACAAAGACGGCCTACACATTTGTTTAAACTATCTATGCTTTGCTGTGCTAGTAGAGGCAATTCTAAGTTACTTGAATTAGAGGATCTAGAAAGGGCTATATCTTATCTAGACACAGCAGAAAAAAGTATGCCACAGGTATTTGCAGGAGTAGGTGCTAATCCCCTGGCAGCTGTGCAATCAAGACTAGCAACCGTTGTTGAGCAATTCCAGAGTGTTCCTATCTCTACCGTTGCTCAAATGTTTGCGGATGATGCCAGTGCTACACAACTGCTTGAGGCTATACAAGCATTACAACAGCAGGGTAAAATAACACATGACTTGTCGGCACAGAAACTAAGATGGAACAATTAACTGTGTTGCATAATGATACACAGATAGTGTCCACCAAATGCCACCAGATCGTCTAACTAGTCTGGGATATATACCAACATAGGGAACCATATTTAATCGCACCAGAACGTGAATTAGGAGTCACAATGGACATTAAAGAAATCAAAACCAAACAACATTTACTAATCGTACTAGCAGAATTAAAAGATTATTGCGACCCACTTAAACTAATTGGGCCTACACCATTAGAAGATGAAATAAAGAAGTGGTTACGCCAATTAAAACGTGATGAATATATAGAAGCTAACAAACCTTTATTATGGATAGTGGATAACCCTGCTCCGTTGGTTCGTATAACTCCTATAGGAAAACGTATTGCGTTCCGTGAATATTTGAAGTTACTTCCAGAGGTAAATGACTCAGATTTCGTTCAGACTATTACGTCCCTCTGTTACTCCCGTAGTAAGGAAGTACAGAGAGACATAATGAACGCTCTTAATATTAATTTGAAAGATTAGGGTGAGTCACCAAGTTTTTTGCTTGGTCGATTTTCTGCTTCATCCATATACTCATCCCAGTTTTCTACTGGATCTTTTAATTCTTCGGCACGTTCTTCAGCTTGTTCTAGACGTTTTTCATAGTTTCGTATCATTTGTACGTCTTGAAAGTTTTTGCCTCTTAATATACGCCTTAGATCGTGGGGCCTAGCTGTAAGACCAAAAGTACTTAACCACCAATACCCTGTTCTGTCAGGTTGAAATTCTTGTGCTTCAAACTCTTGTGGGCGTAACAAATACCTATCTATCGGAGGAGCTATATTTCTTATTGCACTACGAGCAAAACGACTCATCTTAGGAGCTTTCTTAAATCCTAATTTTTTCCAGACGTAATCACTCATAGGTTTTAAAGCTCCTGGTGCCTCCCAACGCACACTACGATCTTCTTCACCTGGATATCTTTCTATTGGAGTTCCCGTAAATAACTGCTCACCTGTTGTCCATTCATATATAGTTTTAGGAAGCGGATTCATAGAAGAAAGAACGTCTCTAGCGTTCATTTTATTGATTTCTAGTATTGGTAAATCAGCAGTTATAAAGACAGGATAACCATCTTCATCCATGTAAGGTATCTGAGTGGCTTGCACTTCATCATAGTAATCAGGCTCAGCCATGCCTGTTGGAATACCTTCATCCTCCGCCCAGTTTTTCAGCATCTCTTGTGTTTTAGGTAGAGCAGCTACACGACCGGGACTTTCAACTACAGACATTATCATACGAGGCATAGCAAACCTAGTCCAAGCATAAAACGGCATAGCAGCTGCAAATAATTTCTTTTCTACTTGCGACAGCTTTCTGTAATCAAAATGCCATTTCTTTGTGTCTAAAGCAGCTTCATCTAAAGTATCACCTTTAACTAGACGATCTATGAACAGTGCTAATCTACCATTATTTTCTGGTATTGTAGCAAGCGCTCTGTTCGCTTTAATAGCTACGTTATTACTACCAAGCAACCAATCAGCTTTTTGCCCTATTGTTTTACTTGCTTGTTGAGTTGATTCAAAAGCGGCAACAGTCATAGGATCTAAGTCTTCAAACTCATCTAACTTTTTAGGATCAACAGTTTTTTGGGCTCCTCTCCATGCAAACTGTATAGCATCACTAGCACTAAACGGATCATCGGGATCTATCAGTTTTGATACTCCAGTTGTTTTACCTTGTCCTATAGCAATAGTTTGTGGCACATCATACTCTTGTGCTAATTTAGCTATCTGTGAAGCTGTTACTTTACCTTTCTTTTTCATTCCAGGCAACTTCATTTCAGGCATCCCAACAGCATCAAAATTTTTATATCCTGCTTTTTTAGCTAGCTTATTAAATTGTCTTCCTACAGATAATGGTAACTCCCCAACACCTTCTAATGCCATTTGCACTTTAAGTGCTTGCACATGCCTCACAGCCATGCCCCTAGCATTAAATAGACCAGTAAAAGATAGTCCTTTTTTCTTTAGCCCTATACTATCTAAAGGAACTTTATATTCTTTAGCTCCAACGCCACGTAAGTAATTCATAAATAACATACCTTGATAGTTGCGGGTATGATAGCCCGGACTCAAGGTTGCCCACCCACGCCAAGGTGACGTAAAAGCCTCACTCCAATCAAGAAATTCAGTTAACTTATTTGGTTGTGACCAAGCGGCATCACCCCGAGCTAAATGTTCCACAACCTCTGTAGGTAATGTATATGCTCCTATTACTTCATCTTTCAAATCACCAGTCACTTCATCTAATGTTTTTCGTTTTACTTCAAAGACGGACATCTTACCGCCCTGATCTTGTAACTCTTTCTTTAACTTCTCCATCTCACCTTTGTTGTTTGCTACCACATCATCTACCTTAGTTGAAAATCTAGTTCCATCAGCTAACACTGCGTCACTGTTAAGAACTGCATCATTTAATTGTTTAGTAGATGTCCATCTAGCATGGTCAAATGACCTACGTTTTAACAAGTTATCAAGGTTAAGTTCTGTGCTTTCTAACGATCCTTCTAAAACTCTTTTCATTCGTTCTTCGTTATTAAGCGTCTTTCTCTTTTGTGCAAAGCCTACTTTTTCTGTGCCTGTAGGAATACTTTCTGTGGCTGAAAATTTAGCTTGTCCTTTTCTCATAGCTGGATCAAAGGCAAAGTAACCAGGCATGTAATTGTCTCTAAAAGCTCTTTTATTTAATAATCCCATAGAGACTTCTTCATCAAATAAGTTTTTAGTAAATTTACCGATAGCTGTTATAGTACCATCCATATCAGCTAATCGTGATTCAGGTATAACACCTTTGCTTACTAATTTTCTAATTTCTTGTTTAAGTTTTGTTGGTTGATCATACCATAATCCCCATGCAATAAGTTCATCAGGACTCATCTTTCCTGTAATCTCATCTACTTGCCCAACAAGGTCGTGATACTTACTTTGTATTCCTGCTTCAGCATAGTCACGTTTACGTAAGTAATCTAAACCGCCCTCACCTAAATCTTCTATAACAGCTTGTGGCCTAAACACCATGTTAAAACCTTCACCAAGTGGACCTGTAGCCTTGAGTCCTGCTCTAGCTCCTTTTCCCATTGTTTTTGCAATAAAAGCACCAGGTACTAAATTAAGGGGATCAACTATCATATCCATAGCAAACCCAAGACCTGTTACAACTCTACTGTCTTTTTGCATACCGGAGTTCTCAAGTACGTTTTTCCAGTCCATTCTTTTTCTGCCTTTATACGACCAATCAGGCTCAAGAAACCACGGTAGAAATACATTAACTAACTCATTTGACGCATCACCAGCTTCTCTTGCTGCATTTTTTAGTGCGTCTCCCCAATCAATATCTTGATTTACCACATCATCATATAGTCTTGTCGTTGCGTATTGCCCAGCTGAAAGAGCATCAAATACAGAGTTAAGCCTACGTTCTTGGTCATGTTGCATACTCTGTTCATTCGTGGCTATGTATTCATTAAGTTCCTCAATATCACCACGATTGATTGCCTCACCTTTTGCTCTGTTTATTTCCGAAGCAGCTCTCAGGTCAGCTCGACCTTCTTCGATGGTAGGTTGATAAGTAGAAGGAAGTCCTAAGTCAAACTGAGGCAAAAAAGGTAACCCTGTAAAGCCCGCGTCTTTCCTTTTTAATTTGTTCATTTCAGCAACAAACTTATTTAATCCTTGAGCTCCTCTACCCGCATAAGGGCCAGGTAAATTTTCATCTTCATCTGCTTCTGTTTTTAATTGCTTTCCTATTTGTTCTAATGTAGACCCTTCTGTTTTGCCAAAGTGTTTAAGTAAATCAGGGTTATTAGCAATGTTAATCGGCATAGTGAATCCTTTTATTGTGGCGTAGGTAAAACACCTGGTAACGGATTAGTAGGTTCTGTTGTTTGTTCTGGCACTTCTTTAAGCATAGGCTCTACAGGCTCAATAGCTCTTAATTTGGGAACTCCTTTACTGTCGATAATAAGTTCTATTCCATACTTTGCTAGCGCTGCTTCTATTACTGGTTTATCAGCTCGGGGATCTGTATAAGCAGACTTAAGACCGGCAGCCAATAATGTCCGCCTCTCTGGAGCAATGTCATCTAAGTGTACCCCTGCTCCTTCACTGAGATCATAGTTTGCAAAGGGACTGGACGACATAGTAAAATACGCATCAATTACGTCAGCATCATTGGGTACAATTATTTTCCCTGCTTCCTCTCGTTCCTTTATTGCCTCATCTGAATATAAGCCAGTATTTGGAGTTGTTGGAGCTTTACTGTCTGGTGATTCACCTGTTTTTATTTGTCGCTCTGTCATAACAGTGGCAAGTTGCTCTAAATGAATGTCTTGAATATTTGGAATGGGGCCTTTTAATATTTTTAAAAGATCATCAGGCATATTATCTTTAAGAGATTCTGCTAAAGTACCTACGCCTGTTGCCTTACCACCATAAAATTTTCCTAAGACTTCTTGCCCTGTATTACGCAAGTTTGCTAGAGCTTCATCCGACGTATAAAGATCTATAACTGTTTTTAAGTTAGCTGTTTTATTGTTGTTCTTATTTTTAAAGGCGTCCTGCTGATACATCGGCAGTGAACTCTCAACTAAAGCTTGTGCGTCTGGCCTTGCTTTAAGTTCTTTCATCAAATTCTCTGCTGCCTTAGTTACCATAGCAGGATCACCAGTAGCCGCAGCTGATTTCATCATACTTTGTATATAATTAATATCAACTAATCCTTCTGCTTGTTTTTTAGTTGTAGCTTCTCGCATAACTTCAGGTAACATAAACTTTAATTGTGGATTTGTATAAGAATAAGGGCTAGTCATTATTTCTAAAAAGCCGTCAACAGTCCTATTCCCTTTATCCCACTCCTCATATATTTCATCAAACGCTGTTTCATCATAATCTCTACGCATATGTTTTACTTTACGCATAGCACGCTCTGTTCTTTCTCCTCCTTCACCTTCCTTAAAGAGATTCGCGTATAAACCTTTTAGCTTATCATAAATCATTTCTCGAGCAGCTATACTATTACCTATGTTTTCGCTCATTAACTCATTAAGAACAGGGTTAATACGATTTAATTGTGCTAATCTCCTGACTTGTTCATCTTTAGCCGTTTTAGCTTGAAGTTTCCTAAACTCCGCATCTGTCATATTTTCTTTAAGACCTGCGGATAAGTCCTCAAAATTTCTGCCTTCTATATTTGCAACAGACGTACCAAGCTCTTGTACATCTGTAGTTGCTTCTGTTACTGCTTGTTTTATTCCTTCTGGAGTAGTCACATCAAAAGCTGTATCGCCTTCACCCGTGACTGTTTGACCAGGCCCTGTAGCTTGCCCTGCTCTTGTTATAGATGGAGACACTTTTCCCATAATTTGCCTAGAAGATCGCTCATCCATTCCCGCTACATTTTCATCCATAACCGTTTTAAAGCTCTCATCTATAATACCACTTCCTACCCCCTTTTCAAATAAAGCATAAGCACCTTCACGGTTATTTGGTAAAAGGTTAAGGATTCTATTTTCAGCAGCACTCTTGTTTTGAGCGGCTTGCTGTTCAGCTATACGTCCTTCGCGTGATAACTGCATGCCTAGCTTTAAACCAGGCTCTATACCTTCAGCAACACCTGTTCCAAAGTCTTTGCCGAATCGCATTAGTTTATCTGTAAATCCCATCAGTTATCTCCTGTTAATTAAAATACTTTTGCGGCAGCTGCGGTTCCTGCTCCACCTGTAAATGCCCCTAAACCAATACCAAGAGCTCTACCTAAAGCTCCTCCTATACCGCCCCCACCTTGTGTACGTGCTTGATTAGACTGTTGCATCTGACCGCCAATTAAGCTGATGATAGAACTCTGTGCTTCAGGATCAAGTCCTGCAAACCAATCTGATGGAGTAGAGAATACTTTATCTAAACCTACAGTAGTCGTAGCATCCGCCCAGTCTCTTGCATTATTACCTAGATCTGCAAACTCTCCACCTGGTCTAACGCTATTCTTTTGCTCTTCTGTCATGTCAGACCATTTAACAGTCTCAAAACCTGTTCTGCCTTCAATTCTCCAAGAGCTATCAGGCATAGGATCACCCGCTACTCCCGAAAGAACGTCATTTACTGACCTCTCACCTAAATTACTTAGATTATTTTCAAGTGTCATTCGTATATCATTATCTGTGAATATACTACCTGGAAATGTTATCTCCAGTTGACTTCGCGTATTCTCCACATAATCAGCGTTGCTCATTGCATTATCTAAAACAATATTTAATTGTTCTGGGCTAAGTGTCTGATCTCCTATAGTTGAATCAGTAGGAAATGAATCTCTTACAATATCAGCTAACGGACTGAATATACTATCCCGAACACGAGAAGCTGCCATTGGATCATCTTTAAATCTTTCAACTGTGTCTATCTCTTGTGGCTCTACTCTTGATATTGTTGCCCATGTTTCTAAGAATCTAGCCTCAGCTGCATCTGCTTGTCGTGAGGCATTAGCAAAAGCGTCCGCGTCCATGTTCCGTTTTCGTGCAATTTCAGCTCTTTGATTACCAACTGTGTCTCTAAATAATTCAGAAGCTTGTAAGAAAGCAGCGGGATTATCAAATTCTTCTGCTTTTTGCCTCCTAAATAGATCTTTTAAATTAGCTCTTTCCGCAGGATCTAGAGTAGTATCAAAGTCTAATTTAGCTTCATACGCTTCTAAATCATAATTAGCCATTGTAAACTTATCAGGATCTATTCCATATTGACCTGCAACATCTCCAGTTGTCAATGCCCACTGATCGTCATATTCTTTTTGTCCTTGCTCAAATTGATCTCGTTGTAAACCGTTTTGTTCTGCTATTGATTTATACTTAGCCGCTCTTTCTAAATTATCAGCAGTTATCTGAGATGCTAATTGTCTAGCTTCCATAGTAGGCATAGACTCTACGTCTACTCCTCCGCCACCTAATAGACTGTTTATCTGCTCATCACTAGGTCTTTGTCCTGTCATAGCAAAATAAGCTTCAGATATGGCGGTCTTTTTACCTGCATCTCCAACACCAAACATACTATCAGCAAGATCCTTATCATCTAAGTCAATGCCTAAGTCAGCGGCTGTTATAGTACCAGGTTGTCCTGTTTCTCCAGTAAGACCTGCCCAGATAGCGGCTACGTCTGCGGATGTTCTTAGTTTCTCATTTCCTATTTCAGCGTATATCTTAGATACAGCAGCTGTAGTTTGTTGCTCGTTTAATCCCAGTTCTTTTAAGCTAATTACTAATTGCTCATTGAACTGTTCCATTTGATTGTCAATCTTTTGCTGATCTAAATCACTTGTTATAGCAGTAGTAAATGTATTTTGTAACGCTCCTAACTTTTCTGATCTGACTTTATCATTACGATCTAAAATCTCAGTTTCAATATCTGCTAACTCTTGATTGTATTGTGCTGTAAGGTTAGCAAAAGCTCCCATAGCTTGTCCTGATTGAGCACCACCAGGTGTAAAAGCAAACCTAGCTGCTAAGCGTCTTTCAGCTTCTAACAAACGTTGTTCTGCAGCCGCTGTCTGTGTGTCTCTATACTCATCTTCATCGAATCCCATAGAGTCAACAACAGCACGCATTTCATCCTGAGCCCAATCAAGCATACTTCTGTTATCTTCTTCTTTTACTTGCTCAGGTGGCTTGTCCTCTTGCGGTACATCATCACCCTGTACAGTGCCTGGCATATTCTCTTGAACTTCAGATTCAGGGGTTTGACTTCCAGGCCCAGTTCCCGCTTCATAATCAGCTTGACCCGGTACAGTTGTTTCACCAAAAGCGTCAGCTGCTGTTTCCTCTGTATACCCTGTGGATTCTTGTTCACCTGTATCTTGACTACCTACACCAGTAGCGTCCTCATAGTCTTGCCTTCCGTCCTCAACTGTGTCCTGACTACCTGCACCTGTAGCATCTAAGTAGTCATCCATTCCTTCTTGTTGTGGTGTTTCTCCGGAACTTAGAGCCGTGTACTCATCAGGTGTCATCCCTGTATCATTGTACATATCAGTAAGATCACCTGCTTGAGCTAAATAATCCGCTCCTTGTTGCCGAATAGCTTCATCAGAAGGCCCACTTCCTGTCAGCTTTTCATACTCTGCTTTAGATAAACTAACACTACCATCTCCGTTATCAGTTACACCTGTTCCTTGCTGTTCCTGCATTGTAGGTTTAGCTCTTGGTTGTCCTGCTCTTTTACTTAACTGAGCATAATCCTCAGCAGTCATACTGCCTGACTCTACATCCTCATCCGCACTAGGATCATAAGAACCATACTTACGCATGTTTTCTTCTGCTTCACGTTGCATACGTGATCTAGCTCTACGTCCTTCTAAATACTCCTGTGAAGATGTATCAACAGTATCATCTAATTCATCAGCAGCCGCAAAGAAATCATCATAGCTATCTGCTTCTGTTACCGCACGAGTTTTTTTATTCTGTTCTGCCTCAGCGGCCATTCTATCTGCAGCAGCCTTTCGTTCTGCTTGCTGTCTTTGTTGCTCGGCTATTCTTTGTTGTTCTGCTTGTTGTTTAGCTGCAATTACACCTGCATCACCTTCAATATCTGATCTGTCATCAGCTGCAGGAACCGTAGCCCCAGGTGTACTAGTGCCTGAAGCGTACGGATCAACTACTGGAGGAGTAGGACGTGTTCCTGCTATTCCAAGCGCTCCCAAAGTAGTATCATTTGCAACTACTTCTCCCCGAAGTTTATCTATTTCTTCATATGTCGGGTTTTCACCTATCATTGGCATACTCATCTAAGCTCTTCCTTGTCCGTAGCCCTTACGTTGTTTTGCTGGTCTTTGCGTAGGAACAAAACCAGTTTGTGCATCCTCTTTTTGCTTCTGGGATCTTGGTGCTTCTTTCGCTTTTTGTGGAGCTTGAACTGCCTCTCCCATAGACTTTCCTACTTTAGCAGCTGTAGGTGCAGGTTGTACTTTTGCTGGTGCAGGTCTTGGAGGTGCAGCTTGTACTTGCCCAGCTTGTTGTGCAGGTTGCAGGCGTCCAGCTGCCTGTAATTGCTGTGCTCGCTGTTGTGTGCGTGTCGCTGCTGGTGCGTTTGATCCCACCAACGGTGCAATGGCTGGTGTAAGCGTGGCATCACTACGAGGTGCATTTCCAAAGCCATCGTTTATAGCTGGTTGTGCCATAGGTTGTTGCGTTTGACCCATTAATGCAAGCCGACGTTGTATCTCAGCAACGTTTTCTTGTGACTGTCTTGGGTCTCTAAGTGCTTGAATTAGATCTGCTGTTTGCCCAGAAAAGTCAAAAGAACCGGCAGGGGCTTCTTGACCTCCAAACATTTCCAGTTGTCTGCGTATTTCGCTTTTATCTTCATATAACGGATTTTGTAATGCTCTTTGTAAATTTTGTATCTGCGTTTGTTTTTCAACTTCGGGCATCTGGCTTGCCCTTGCTTGATCAAAGGATTGTTGTAGTTGTGCCTCTCTGTCACTAAGCCCTGCATTTCTTTGAAGCGCCGCATTTTGAGCTCCTGTATAAGCATCAAAAGTTTGAGTTGGAACTGGAGGTGTTTGATTAGGAGCATTCCAGTAATCAAGACCTTCTCTTTCAGCTCTTGCCATTGCTCTATCTGTTATCGCTTTTTCTAGTTGTTGATCAGCGGACATCCAATCACCCCCTGCAGTAGGCCCCATATTTTCCCTTCTATCCCATCTGTTTTGTTCTTGATCCATTACGTCTTGAAGCTTAATCTTATAGTGCGGGTCTGGGTCATTACGATAAAACTTTCGCAAATCCTGCTCAGCGCCTGAACCCGTACTATTCTGTAGACCATCAGGACCAAAGTAGTTATCCTGTACTCTGTATCCTGTATCATCTATAGGTTGAACGTCGCCCGTAATATACTCTCTATAAGCATCCCTTCGCAGAGTTTGGTCACCTTGACGTCTCTTTGCTTGCACAGCCTGACCACGTGCTTGAGCCTCTTTATAAGGGCGCCGGTCTCCGTACCGAGTTGCCCTAGTACTACCTTGTTGTCTAGCTGCGTCTTCGTATCCGTTAGCCATTTTATTACCTTTCTAACTGTGTTTCAGTTTGCAATACAGTTTAAAATAAATCCATAACTGCTGCTACTACATTCCCAATACCTTCTTCTGATACAGTTATGCCAATACCACCCAGAACAGCAACTAAAAATCCTGCAATAATCTTAACATTCTTTTTAGTCTTGCCTTCTTTAAGAACTTTCTCCTTCAATTTGTTCACCAACAACTTCATTACCATTCTCCTGTTTAGTTATATTCACTTTACCTTCCAGTACATCAAGCATTCCTCTAAGACGTTGCCACTGAGGATCTGCATTTAATACCTGAGTCGCCCGTTGTTCTAATGCTTGTTCTACGCCCTGTCTCAACTCATTATTATCCGTCATTACCATTTCACCTTATCAGCCCAGTATGCCGCTGACATCTTTCCTTTCGATATGTTTTTGGCGTGACGAGCCTTAAAGCTCTTTCTACGCGCTGTGTTTGATTTGCTTTCACCTTTACGTTTAGGACTTCCAGAAACACCTTGTTGTCCAAATCGTATAGTCTTTACTTTATTTCCTTCTTTAGCTACAACAACATGACTCTTCTTGGGGTGCTTGGGAGTTCGCTTAGGTTTATTAAACCCGCTGACTCCCGCACGTTTAAGTCTTGGATCAGCCATTAGTAAGAACTCTGTACTTTACCGCCCATTCTATTACCTAACTTTGGGCCACTAGATTTCTTCTTTTTAGCTTTAGCCTTAATCTTAGCCTTAGCCTTCTTTGCAGCTGCTTTTCCTTTTGTTGTATACGGGTATTTCTTTCCTCCGACTTTAGGCATCTGATTCCTCCAGTGTTAAAATGTCCAAATCTAGTTTATCTAGTGGACGTTCAATTTGAAGTGACTTTAATTCACTATTCGACACACTTAATAATGTGCCACCAACTATGTGACCATCTTTTACTTGATATACATAAAATGTTGTACTAGTAATAGAAGTTTTTGATATTCTAGCTGGTCTGCGTTTTCCACCCACTTGAATATAACATGTTTGATTCTCGTCATATTTACTTCCTAAAAATACAGATGCTCCAGCTAAAATATTCTCAATAGTATTACGCAAAAACAACAACGCTAATCCAACAATAAACCAGAAGCTATACTGTTCTATTAATACTCCCAGTCCTGATTGCTCAGAAAATTGAGATATAGCTTCGGCTGCTTCAGTTTCCATTATTCGTGAGCCGCTCTATATATAAAGCCTACAAATGTTGTACATAGGAACATAATCACTCCATACATTTCCTGACTTGTCCACCAATCTTCCCATTTATTGCCTCCTATATAACCTGTAACATCCCACGTTTGATAGAGTAACTCAGTTGCTATCCCACCAATAGCGGCAAATTTACTTGCATTAGCTGCATGCTTACTTGCAAGCTCTTTCTTTGTTAACTGTATCCTAAAACTTTTAGTCTTTGCTTTTTCCTGTTTGACTTCTTCTCGTGTTTCAAGAAGCTCCGCTCTACTGTCTTTTGCTACAATATTCTCTGCTTTAACTTGTTTTCGTAAATGAACTATTTCTGCTCTAGCTTTTTCATATAATTCTTCTTGCTCCATGCGAGAACGTATTTCACTAACGGGCTTATAATTAGCTGGCATTTTATCAACTCCATGATACAGTCCTAACTGCTGGTTGACTTGGAGCATCAGCATTTTCTATTTCAAGCAATTCTTTAACTGATGTGTGCCAAGTATTAACTTGAGTTGTAGCCCTGCCAGGCAGTGATGTCAATTTATCAAACTCTACAAAATAATCTGGATCTGATGAAGCTACGTCTAGCATAACCCATGAGCTTCTTGACGTTTCTGTTCCCGAATCATCTTTACATGTTGCTGTAGCATAAACACCTGTGATTACATCCGTCTTCTCTACACTTCCTACTTTTGTTTTGGGTGTAACCATTAACTGATTTGTTATCTCTAACGTATGTGTATATGCCATTACTAACCTCCTAATGTTGGCTTAGTGTCAGGAAAATTACTTGTACTAGGCCAATCACGTAAGGCTGTTCTATACGTCATATATGCACTACGTTGTGGGTGATCGCTTAAAGGAACAATAAAATCAGTCGCTAACAGTTCCATGTCTCTCCATGATTTTGCTCTAGCGTTTATTTGTCCTTGAGTTAATGTGTGTGTAACCGCTTCAAACGATCCACCGTCTTTAGTTATTTCTTGGACATGAGATAGTTGAGCAATAATAGTATTAGTCGAACCATCTGCATATGTTACTTTGTATTCTGGCATATTACTATCCTATTGCTATTGGGAAAATTAAAACCGCTCCGTTGCCACCACGACCGCTATATCCTTCTGATCCTCCAGCTGTTCCTAATACAGCTCCTCCCCCTCCACCAAGACTTGCATGACTCCCGTATACATAAGTGTCTTGATTTGTTATATAACCATTTCCGCCACTAAACGGTGGTGCTGTGTATGCTCTTGTGTTACTAGTCCACGCTACATCTTCACCAAGATAGTTATATGGTTGAACACCCGCAGGTTGAAAACTAGGATTTGAATCAAAAATAGTAGCACTTGTACCACTACGCGAAATTCCAGAAGTAACACTATAAACCTCTGGAAATGGAGCACCTGCTACCACTGTATTGTCTGCATATCTTGTGCTAGTAGGATACGAACCATTCGGGCCTCCACTTAAATTACCACCATCCGCCCAATCATTAGAACTTGCTACAGTAGTTCCAACACGACCTGTATCCCATAGTCCAACGGCTCCTCCTCCAGATACCTGACGAGTTGCACCGCTAGCAAGAGATGCTCCTCCAGTGTTATTCATCAAGTTACCACCTGATGCACTGCCCCCACTTGCGGCACTTGCACTAGCGCCACTAGCAATAGCACCAGCTGATCCCGCACTTCCGGTCATTATGTCTATATCACTGCCATTAAATGTAGTGTTATTTCCTGCATTACCCGCGGCTTGTGATGCACCCCCTGATGCAGCTCCACCTGCTCCAATAGTAGCCGTGTAAGTAACTCCTGCTGTTAGGGTTAAAAGTGAAACAGCACAACCACCTGCTCCACCACCACTAAATCCATAATTAGCATTTCCACCTCCACCAGCACCTGATCCTCCACCACCTATACAATAAACATACGCTTGTATAGTTTTGTTTGGAGCCCAAGTTTCGGTTTCAGTTATTATCATGTTAGGCAGTCCGTCTGTACCGCCCTTAACTCCTAATATTGCCATTCTTTATTCTCCGTTATAGTGTTGTCCAACCAATGGTTGAATCTACATACACTAACTGCACTGCTGATCCTGTAAATAATGTTCCATCAGCAGCTTCACTGTTTATCTTTTCACTATTACGTCCTATTGTTACTGTAGCCGCTCCGACATTTTTTATTGTTACTGTATTACCTGCACTCGGTGAGGACGGTAGTGTTATTGTAAAAGCAGTACTTGCATGATTAGCAATTAGTTGATCTTTTGTTGATGCTGTGTAAGTAGTTGTTTTAACTGCCCAAGCATTATACTCACCTGACCCTGCACTAACAGCAGCCCACTCTGGAATCGAAGAACCTTGTTTTAAATAATGCCCTGTAGTTCCTTTGCCGAGTCTAGCAAGAAAACCAGAAGCATTTCGATAATAAATATCACCTGTAGCATCTGATCCTACTGCTATACCGTAATTAGTTAAAACCATGTCATCAGCAGATTCATCAAATAACACACTAGATCCGCTTGTATCACCGAAGAATTGAACATCATACCCTGTTCCATCTTCTCCTACAGTTATACCTTGAGCGGTTATTGACCCTGTTGCAACAAAATTACCTGTTGTAGTTGTAACGGAAGCTGTTCCATTGCCGATAGTTACATCGACTTCATCTTCAGCACTTCCATCTGTTATAATAAGGCCAGTGTTTATTTCACCATCATGCGAAGCAACAGAAAGAGTTAACTTACCACCTTCTGCTCCGTTACTTGCATCAGCTACTATACCTTGTATTTGGGCAAAGCGTATATTATCTTGGTTATCATCATCACCAAAAAAGTCGATAGTTCCACATACATCATTATCTTGCCCAGCTGCTCCTCGATCATTAATGAACCTTAATGTTCCAGCAGTCGCATCATTATAAGTATTCTTTATCTGTACTATTGGTGTATCCGTAGCACTGCTAAGATGAACAACACCATATTTCTGGAATGTAGCTGTATCAGTACTAGATGAAAAATTTACAACACTTCCACTAGTATTACCATAAACATTTAAGGTTGCCCCTGCACTTCCTCCAGATGCTCCAACATTTAAAGATGATCCATCACTTTGTATTGTTGTCAATGCTGTAATAACACCTGAGTTACTATAAAGCATCCCAAGATTTGTTAGTGAAGCACCTTTAAAAGTTTTACCTGTTTCCAGCTCAATACCATCATCATCTATAGTTGCTACAGCCGTTTCATCTACATTAAATACAAACTTACCACGATCAGCATCTGATTCAGCTGTCTTAGTTGTAAAGTCTACTTGGTATAATTCTTTATCACTAGCTCCATTAGATGTTATTATGTTAAAACTTTCCGTTGCACTAGTACCCATTGCAAACGAAACATCAGCATTATTAACATCATTATAAAGAGTAGCATTACCACCAAAGTCTAAAGTAGAAGCAGTAGCATGTGCGGTTAATGTTAACTTACCGTTATCATGTGTACCTGCTGACGCTTTATCATTACCAAGAGTAAGGACACCACCATCTGCAATATTCAATAACCATTCATCACCTGCATCATCACCTCTATCTGCTTGTAGTATTATACTAAGAGCTGCCCCATCAACAGCACTAGAGACGATTAATTTATCAGTTCCATCTTCATCATACTCTACAGTATAATTACCATCAGAACCAAAAGTTAAAGTTTTATCATCTGCTATTTTAATACCACCAACAGCGACATGGATACCATCATCCTTTATAGTAGCTATTTCAGTTTCATCAACTTCAAAAGACATATGCCCATGATTAGCTGTTCCACTGGCCGTTTTGGATCTGAATATAACTTTCTCTAATGTCTTATTACTACCGCCATTATCAGCTATTATATTAAAAGATTCTGTCGCGCTTGTTCCCATGCTAATAGTAACATCTGCACCATTAGCGTCTTCGTAGATAGTGATATCAGTGTTAAACGCAGGCCCATCACCTGTTATAGAAAAAGCTTCAGTTGCTGTTCCATTCTTGTATAGATAAAAAATAAACTTACCATCTTCTGATCCACCAGTAAGGTCAGTCGCAATACAATCTATGTAACCAAAATCATGCAAAGCACTTAAGGCTGCACTATAAACTTGATATGCTGTTCTCACACCATCATTAGTAGATACAGTATTATCGTTAGGGTGTAAAGCAAACTCAATCGCTTTTTGTGCTCCTGAAGCAGTAGATGTAGATGTAAATGTTTTAAGCCCTTTTACATCTTGGGCGGTGCTTAGCCCCATGATCCCTTTAGTAGCTGTTAAATTTACATTGTCTTCATCTATACTATTACTTTCAATGAATCCAAGTATATTATTAATCCAATCTGTTACTTGCTCTGCCATCATCTCGTCACCTGGACTAGGTAACGGTGTAGTTGGTCTTGTGACGTTTGCCATTCGATTCTCCTAATTAACTGTCGAGGGGAATATATTCAACTATATAACCTTCAATGCTTGCAGGACTAGTACTAAACCACTCTGGTGATATAGTCTCACAAACTCGATTTATAAAAACATCAGCCCTCAACGCTCCAGTTCCCGGCCATATCTTTCCTTTGTTAAACTGTATACCCGAGTTAAACTTTTCATTTGTTCCGAGTTGTACTTCTTCCTCATAAGAACTGTCACGACCTTCATTAATATTAGCTTTAAATGTTAATCTTTGCTGTCCTGCTCGTCTACGATAAAGCGTTACAATATTAAGTATATGCTTACTACGTCCCGGCAAGCCAAGATCATTAGGACTCATCTTAATGTGCCAGTTATAAGGAGTACCAAAATCTTCGTTTACTGTTGGCTCGTTGCCTTTGTAAACACGCCCAAAAGCATTACCACTGTTAAGTCCTGTTTCAGTCTCTGCTGTAGCTCCTAACCAATCTTTTTGTTTCCCATCAGTGTCAATAAAGGAAGAAGCGCAATTTAATTGGTGACTAACTTCATCAAAGAATGTGTCACCTGTTTCCCAATCCCATACAAGCACTGTATCAAAACCGTCATCACCATCACTTCGATTAAGAAGAGGTTCTCCATTTGCACCTAAAACCGTATAATCACTAGTAACATAAAATCTAACTTGATGATCAGCTTCTCTAACTATTGCTTGAGCTTTCTTTAATCGTGTTTGATTAAGTTTAAAATAATCTGTTATATCGTCTGTATTAACTATTTGATATTGCATATCAGGCGTTACAACAAATATACCTTCTTTTGCTAAACCACAACAAAACTCAGGTCTTGAGATAATTGAGTTTGCTCCCAAAGGAGAAAAACCTCTTATTGTTCTTTCAAACTCAAAGTTTCTATACCCCATATCTGTAGTACTTACAAAACCTGTATAAAGTCCATCTTCCTTAAAAATCAACAACTTACCATTAAAGTCAACACAATGAACTATAGGAGCTCCACCTTCATAACACTTAAATAAATTCTGTTGTGGGAAGACGTTTGTATCAACTTGCCACATTTCATTCTTGTTTAAAGACACACTGCAAAAACGGACATTAGTAGGTTTATATGCACCGCCTTCAGTTGTTCCGTATACACCCAAACCATTAGAGTGTATAAACATACCTTTGCAAGCTGTAAATATATCAGAACCTACACCCGCTTGAAGTTCTTTAGGTTCTAGTTTAGTAAAATTATTAGAAAGATTTCCATCCCAACTTTGTAATTGCCCAACACCATCAGAGATAAAAAGTTTATCTTTTATAAACTCAAATTGTACTCTATTACTTTTATCTGCTGTAAGTGTATCAGTACCCGTAAGATTTGTTTTTGTATAATCATCACGACCACCTTGATCTTGCCACATAGCTGTTACAGGACTTCCTGTAGCTGAACTAGTTCCTACAACAACTCTTCTTGTATCACCACTAGCAAAAGTTACTTCTTTTAATCCTGTTATTGTATAGCCGTTATAGTTAGATGTCCCACTTAATGAAAATTCAGTAAACGGTTCATACCCATGTCTACTGTGAGCAACGCCTCTTTCAGATATATCAATATTAATCATCTTTTCACAATGTTCAGGTGTAAGACGTTGATCAGGATAAAACCATCTTGAGCGTTGTCCTTTAACTCTAAAAATAGGGCTAGTAACAGCTTGGCGTGATACCCTTAAATTTTGGCGAACTAAATTACTTGCTATAGCCATTTATCGCTCCTATGAAGCTAATCCAAAGTCTACACCTTTTAATAAAGGGCGACCTGGACGTTGGCGATAACCAGGTGCATTCTGTATATTACTAAATACATGAATAGCAGCTGGAGCATAAGAAGCTGCACCTGTAAATTCTTCCATACGTTCACCAAATGTAACTCTATGTGCTTGTGCAGTATCAGATTTGCCCCAAGCAGCTAATAAATCTTGTGTAACACCCCACACTAAAATATCATGAAATTGCTCATCAAACTTAGGCCAATCATAATCATTTACTAAAGGTGGAACACGCATTTCTGCACGTACGTTATAGGTAATTGCAGCGCCTGGAATTGGATTAAACTCTATTGTAACATAATTAGGGCTATCATACATAACAGGAATATAAGCAATTTGGTTACCTGCATTATCTCTAACTGTTACATCACCAGTAAATGTTTGGTCGTTAAATGTAGCTTTAACAACCCTTTCAACACCTAAAGCAGAGCTGTAACTATTAGTAGATGCTACAGTAGACGTTCCGCTCATAGTAATAAGTTCCGTTACTAAATCACCATTAGTGTTAAATCCCTCAACACGAAGTTTAAAATTACCTCCACTGTCGTCAGCACTACTACTAACTACAGTAAGTGTTCCATTCGTAGACGGATATTTTTGTGTGCCTCTTGTTTCCGCAACAAAGAACTCATAAGGAGTTCCCGTGTCAGTAGAACCTGCTTCTCTACGATCAAAACTCCGAGCAGATGTTTCACTTAACATACGCGGAGTTGTAGGATCTTCTATGTTTTTAATCTTACGCACACTTAAAGGCATACCAAGTGTAGCTTGATTTTGCACACTAGTTGCCGTAAATACACGTTCTTCATATGGAGTGTCTACTTCTTCCAATACACGAAAGTAGACAGTATTAATCATTCTTTTTACTAATGTCTCTGCTTGTCCTCCAGTTCCTTGTCCTGCAAATGCAAGTATTTCTTCTACTATCTTTTTATAATGCAAGGCTAGGTTCCTTTCTTACCCCCGCCAGCTTTTTCGATTCCCATGTTAAGCATTGCTTGTGCATCAGGACTTATCTCTTGTCCACCTTGTTGAGCCATACCCATTCTAAACATTTCAGCAAAAGCCTTAAACATATCTGCTTGACTTTCTGTTCTTTTCTTATCTTCACTCTTTAACATGTTAGCTCTTGCCTCAGGCCCATTAGTCTTCTTAACATATGCAATACGAAATTGCCACTCTTGAAAAGTGGGAATCTGCTCATCGGGATTAGCGTCTATAAAAGCATCTACTTCTTCCATACTCATTGGAGCTCTACCACCCATAATGCCCACTACACGACTCATTGTTCCTTTGAGTCCAATAATAAGACCATCATCAATAGAAACAGGTCTTGGTTTTCCGTCTATGCCTGGTACTGTAAGTCTCGGTTGTCTTCTTGTTCCAGAAGCTAAATCAGTTGTTACTTCTTTCAACCATTCACCTTCTGGTTGCCAATCAGCTCTATCTTTATTCATACTAATGTATGACGTAAATACAACTTCTCCTTCTTGTTCTTCTGTTAGAATTAATGGAACTCCACTTTCTAAGTCCCTTTCTCCAACTTTTACTTCTTTTTCAACATCTAGTAAAACTGGCATACCAGCCCTTCCTTTCTCAGCCGTACATGACTGAATCGTAATGGTCTTCAGACTCTTCTTCTTTGTCCTCAGACTTCATATTCAACTTCTTTTCTATCGCATCCAGTCGACAGATTATCTGTTCTAATTGCCCCATACCTTTATGTTTTTCAGGCCCCATATCAGAACTTCCACTACTAAGAACTATCTCTAAACCTTCACTCATATGTGGTTTCATTGTATTGTAAATCCTGTAGCATTAATTTGACAATCAGAAGTACTAGCTGCTATAACAGCCGTAACAGCCGCATCTCTAGTTGCCAACCATCCACTAGGGTTAGTAAAACTAAATGAAGTACCTTCTACTGATACATCTATTTTCCATTCTGCTAACACAGTAGAACCGTCTTTTAATTGCACAGTACTGTCAGCATCTACATGACCACTCACGTGATCAGTAACAATTACCTTGTCAGTAACTGCCGCTTTAGTGGCTGTAGCACCAGAATCAGTTCCAGCCGCTGTAGCACTCCATCTACCATTAAGAGCTATACTATCCATAAATTACCTCTTTAATATTTTTAATTCTGTGATTATAAGTGTGCATATCTCGAACTTTACCATGACCACTTTTTGCTATTTTTTCGCGTTCCAGTGGGTTAGCCAATGCCCATTGAATCTTGTTAACAGCTTCTTCTGGTGTTGTGTAGCCTAAAAAATCTATGCCGTCTTTAAGTCCTGTTTCTTTTATTCCGTCAACATCTGTGTTAGTGACTAAACAAGTACCATAACTTAACGCCTCAAAGAAACGCATGTTTAAATCGTTCTTTATTGAAACATTAAAACCAACTCTACTACGAGCATATCTAACAGCCGCTTCTACCATAAAACAATTATAAGCAAACCAGCTATTAGGAAAAAAAGAAAAGATTTTATGTAAATAATCTACTCTATCTTTTCCTTCTTGTAAGCCATCAACAACGTGTCCACGATTTAAAAATCCAACAAAAGCTACATCAAACTTCGGATCTAGATCTTCTTCATTCCAGTTCTCTAATTGATCTACATGACTTTTTAATTCTTGTCTTGTTAGATCTACACTAGGAGTACAAGCAAGAGGAAGCCAATGAACATTATCAACTCCATCTGCTTTAAATCTTTCTATGTCAGATCTTTGAGCAATAAAAACATAATCAAATAACTTAGCCCATTCTAACCTTTTATCATACCCCAAGTGTGTATCAACAAGATAACAGCATTTCGGTGCATTACCTTTAGGAAGTTCCATAGGAATGTCATCTCTACCGTCATCCACAAACAACCAAAAATCATGAGCTCCATAATTAACATCTTTGTGAAAAGGTCTTGAGTACCTTTTCATTCCCGTTTCTACATAACCATCACGAAAAAACGCTTCACTTACTCGTCTAGCTGTTCCGTTATTACGAATATCAGCATTATAAAATAAACCAGGTGACTTCATCCAGACCCTTTTCCTATCTTAAAATATATCAATTTATTTTTAACTACGCAAGACATCTATTGAGCATCCTTAAAGATCGGTTCTGACCAGCCCATACAAAACGCTTTATGCCACGATTTAAGGCCATGCTTTTTTATTAATGCGTTATTAACAACTTCTTGGTGATAGGAAGTATCCCAAAAACCCTCATGTACTCTATTTCCTGTCTGCTGTCCAAAGTGATGCAGATAAGCTCTTTTATCTACGTGCATATTATACCCTGCTTTTTGTATTCTTATGCTTAAATCAAAATCATCACCTCCCGGCAAGCTCTCATCTAACCCACCTAAGTTCTTTAGTATTTGAGTTTTAGTCATCAAACAAAACCCAATAAGAACATCAGTAGAAAATACAAGAGGTGTACTAAGGTTCATTAAACTTTGAGATCCCGCTACAAAATTACTGCTCGGGCCTACAGCCACTACATCATCTTTTAATTGTGACTCTAACCATCCCCAAAAGTTACTTGCTGTAGGAGGAAAAACTACATCATCATTTAACATACAAAAGTAATCAGTATTACAGTTATTTAATACTAAATTAATAGCTTTCATCCAACCTAAGTTATCACTTACACTCATTACCTTTATCGGTAAATTACCAAACACTAATCTATCTTCTACTTCTCCTCTTCCTCCGTTATCTACTATAACAACTTGCAAGTCATCATGGTTTGTATACTTAAATAAACTGTTAACACACCACTCTAATTGCTGTAAATTATTATAAGTAGGAATAGCAACGGTTATTTTCATATTCGCACCAGTGCAGGTTTAGACGTTTCTTCTTTTAAATCCTCATAAACTTTAGGTGCTTGTTCTTTAAGTATTTGATACATCTCCTCATTTGCCCATCTTGGCAAGTGTTCTTTATGTTCGGTCTTTACTCTTGTATCTACAAAACGCTTTATACCATACTCTGCACAACGGTTACAAAAGAACCAATCTTCACCAGTTCCCGTAGAATAAAACCACGGCTTCGGTATAACATTAAATACTTCCATATCAATTAACATGCAGCCACTACCCATTGCCAACTCACCGCCTACTTCTTCGTTTCCTACTAAAGTATCTTTAGGATAGTCAAACATAACATGCGACTTATACACATCATTTTCTTCTTTATTTATACCAAAGATAACAGGATAGATTGGATGTCTAGCTGTAAAAGCTAATGCCCCAACTACAGGAACATTATTTCTAAACAAAGAAAGAAATGCAGATTGTTTAAACTTCATATCTGCATCCCACCAAAACAAATAATCAGCGCCCCAATCAAGTGCTGCATCAACAATAGATTCTCTAGCTCTACCAACAAGACTTGTTCTGCTATGATCTATAATCGCTATTTCTAACCGCCCAAGTCTTGAATAATCTAAATCAGTAGGCTCTCCATTTACATCACCAGACTCATCTAATGGTGGTAGTTTATCTTTTATCTTTGTCCACTCATCATAATTAAGAGAGTCTCTAAGTATAGTCCTTTCACGTAAGGCACCAAAGTACATCATCATATCCATATATAGTGGCCCTGTTGTCTCGTCAGGCCCGCTATACCACGGTAGTCCAATTACTAATTTCATCCAGCCCTGCCTTCCATTTTATCTTTTAGGTATTCTCCTATAGTTCTGCGATTAATAAAGCCTAACTTTAAACGAAAGAAATCAAGAAAACTGCCATGCTCCATTACTTTGATTTTATGTCCTGAGTGATGACGCCTAATCTTGTCTGGAGCTTTTAACCACATCATTCTACCACAATCGCAACGAACCAGATAATCCCCCGCCTCTCTAGGATCAACTGGTTTTATTAACTTATAAATCCAATTCATTATCAGCCCTTCATCTTATTGTGGAGAAGCAGATTGCTCCACTTCTCCACTGTGATACAACATGAAACAGAGTTATAGAGCACGAATAAATACGTGATCTCCATAACCTGGATTAGCATTTAACTGAGTCTGTGTAATGGTGGCCAAAGCCGAAACATAAACACCCTCATTAACTGTAAATCCAACACTACCAAAGCCAACACTTGCAGCAGCTCCAACACGAAGACCAGTACCAGCTGCAATTACTTTGGTACCACTCTCTGATCCAAGACGTGCAGACTCATGATAACCATAAACCTGTACCAATCCTGTTTCAGTCTTATCAGGAATATCCTCATAAGCAATACCCAAAAAGTGATTGTGTTTAGCGTCTGTAGCGCCTGCTTTAGTTAAGCTAGCACCTTCATTAACAGCAATGCTAGCAACATTACCTGCTGTCGTGTACTTAAAAACCGGATCATGTACACCGATATCTGCACCGCTATAATTACTTATAACGATCCAAACTCGATCCATGTCATTCCGATTTACTGTTTGCATCCACATAAGTCAATATCTCCTAAACTAAGGTTGCCTCGAAATTTAAAACGTCACCATCACTACCTGCATGAGAAATATAAATAGACCCATTAGCAGTATCTTCAGTGCCGTCATTTGAATTAAGAACGATTCGATTACTTTCGTCTCCATCTGAATTTATAGCCCAAAAACTAATTAGGCGACTTTTTGTATCTGTTATGGCCACTGTTCCACCTGACGCATCACAGGTCATAGTACCTGTTAACACCAAACGATTAGCCATACGACCTTCAGATGTAATTGCAGTAACAGCCATATCTACCTCCTATTAGGTCAAACCAGTTAATTTGCCCAAACCAGCACGTAGGTTAGTAGCCATGTTACCTTGGAACAGAATCGGAGCCAAGAACGAATCTTGGTTTACTGGACTCTGCATACCATCAGGCCCCATGCTAAAGTACGCATCCTTATGGACAAAAATCATGATGTGCTTGCTATTGAGAACATACAAGGTTCCAGAAGGACACTTGCCTTCCCAATAAACCGTAGCACCACGGAACTTAGGCTTGATACTCAATTCACCTTCGCCACCTGGTGTATAACGAATTGCAGGCACAATCAACGCTTCAAGAGTCTCAGCCATTGTCTGAGTCGTGAAGATAGCATCTGGTTCACCTTCAACACCTGAAATCTCAGTACAATCATTGAAGAGCGTACGGAGGTTAGGTAGAAGGTTTGCAGCTGCGTTACCAACACCAGTAATAACATTGTTACGCCATTTGTCGTTATTACCAAAGTTAATATCCGCGTATGTACCAGAAGTAACAGTTGTAGCAACCATTGCTTCCAAACCTGTAATTTGCTTAGAACCGTTTGCAGTACCATCACTGAAAGCATCGGTGGCTAAGTTATCTGCCAACGTAGCTTCTGCTTGGAACAAACGATCTTTAGCAAGATCACGAATACGGCTCTCGCCTTGATTACTACGTTTCTCTAATCCAGAGATTACAACTGTGGTAGCCGCTTGCTTCCAATCAAAGAAAGCATTCGTCTGCCCATCATAACCTGATGGATCAAGAGTTTCATATCCTGAGTAACGCTTAAAGTTACCAGAACCTTCATACATTACAGGTAGCTTAATTCTTTCACCGCCAGTTAATTTCTTAATACGGCTTCCTTCATTAAGCCACTTCCAAAAAGAACTACGTTTGTGTACTTGGTCACGGAGCATCCCGCTATCCAAATAGTTCATAACAGTGGAGCTAAGTAGACCACCCCACGTTATACTCGGACTTGCATCTTTAATTCCCATTACAATCTCTCAAGAAAATGAGGCTCACACCTCGTGTTATTATTGTCCAGTAAGTTGTCGCTTACCTAGTGCCCAAGCTCTTTCAAATACATCATCTGCGGAATCGTCTCGGCTTGGATCATATATCCTAACTTGAGGTGATCCAGCACCTCTCGAGCTTCTTCTAACGGTTGCACTTGGCGAAGGTCTACGTTGTTGTGGAGGCGGTGCTGGTTGTTGTACTTGTTGTTGTACTGGGGCCTGAGCTCCAAACTCCAATTTATACAAATCCAACGGTGTTATACCAGTTGCAGGATCACGAAGTTGTGCAAGTCTGTTCCTTAACCTTTCTTGCACTTCTGGGTGTATCCTAACATTACCTGCCTTATCCACAGATCCAAACTGTTCACCAAATTGTTCGTAAGCATCTTCCAAATTTTGTTGGATATGACTTCTGGATTGAGCTTCTACAGCTCTATCTTCCAACTCTTGTCTAGGAATATAACCTAAATGGTCGGCCATAGCTTTAAACATTTCAATGTGTTGCTCTGAAACGCCTTCAGGTAGAACTCGTTCTTCAACTTGCCCTTCATCCTGTGTAGGAGCTGGCCCTTGTTCCCTTTGGTTTAACATTTGCTCACGAAGACCGAGAACTTCTCCTTTTAACTGATTCCACTCATTAATGTTCTGGTGCATTTGACGTTGCATACCAGACA
>CEOU01023301.1_pt1 | contig 26883 bp, 31 predicted proteins | sample 530731 | NCBI WGS metagenome assembly CEOU01 (sample SAMEA2620894, study PRJEB7988) | marine metagenome | isolation source: saline water (ENVO:00002010), including
CAAACACTGAAGGCGAACGAGCAGCAGCTAAAGAAAAACGGCAAGTCCGCAATTTTGCTGTGGATGGGTGGCGGGCCGTCCACTATGGATATATGGGATTTAAAACCTGATGCTCCAACCGGTGGGCCATTCAAGCCAATATCAACTACCGGCGACGTTGAGATTTCTGAGCATATGCCACTAATGGCAAAGCAGATGCACAACATGGCTATTGTTCGTAGCATGAGCACTCGTGAAGCCGATCACATGCGTGGTCGCTACTACATGCACACCGGTTATGTCCCCAACCCAAATATGGTTCACCCTAGCTATGGGTCGGTCTTGTCTAAAGAACTGGAAAAGCCAGAGCTTATGATACCTCAATTCGTATCTGTAAATGGCCCAAGTGCCGGTGCTGGATTCTTGGGTGCAGAGTATTCTCCGTTCGTTGTAAATAGTGACGGTAGAATTAGAAATCTCAACATGAAGATAGATCAAAGATTTTATCAGAGGGCACAGGCGTTAGATATAATAGAAACCAACTTTATCAATAGCAGTAGAGGAGCCTTAGCAAAAGAACACCAAAAAGTTCTACGTAAGACATTCAATGTTTTGACAAGCTCCGAAATGGATGCTATGAAGGTTGAAGGCGAGCCAGAGAACGTTAAAGAAAGATACGGAGACAATAGCTTTGGCAAAGGATGCCTAATGGCTAGGCGTTTAGTAGAGGTTGGCGTGCCGTTTATAGAGGTTGGACTAGGCGGTTGGGATAACCACCAAAACATATTCCCAACATTAAGAGATACAAAGTTACCAATGCTAGATCAGGGTATGAGTGCATTAGTAGAGGATTTAGAGCAAAGAGGGTTATTGGAGGATACAGCTATCATATGGATGGGCGAATTTAGTAGAACTCCACGTATTAATCAAAACGCTGGTCGAGATCACTGGGCAAGAAGCTGGAGTGTGGTCGTGGGCGGTGCTGGTATGAATGGCGGCATAGCTGTTGGTGCAACAAATAAAGATGGTACACGGGTGGAGACAGAACCTTATTCCTCCCAAGATGTCATGGCCTCAATTTGTAAGGCTCTTGGCATTTCGTTACAGACTACTTATACAAGTAACAGTGGACGACCTATGAAAATAGCTAACTCAGGAAAAGTAATTTCTGAACTATTTTCTTAACAGGTGTCAAAATGAGATTTTTTAAATGTGCAGCATACGTGCTGTTTGCGGTAAGTTTGTGCAACCTAGCTTTTAGCGCTTATATGTTTAGGGAACTTAGGAAGCCAAACATAATTGTTGCTCCAGATCCCGGAAATAGCATCAAGACCTTACAAGAACATTCGATGATGAGAGACACACAATTACTTCAGGGTATATTGATGATACATCACGATAGAAACATGCACAAACCCGGAGACCAGATGCTTTGCCCTTTGTGTGACGAGTTTAAGCAAAATTCAAAATTGGTAAATCAATGAATTATATAATTGGCGCAGATAAGTTCGTAAAAGAACAAATAAAAAACATGAAGTATACAGATAATCCCAGAACATGGGATGTGTCTGATAAGATTACTATTGCTTGGGACGATGTGCTTCCAGACCCACCAACAAACGATGGGGAGATCACCAAGCGAGAAATTTTATATGTATCTGAGCTAACAAAAAATAGAAGTAACTCTGACGTTAACTTGATTAAATTAGTAGACAGAGAACCAAACGATCTGTATCACAAGACGTTAAAGAAACTTAACCTAGAGTTTCCCGGCGAGATATTTGATAAGTCTTGGAATATCCTCAAGCCTATAATAAAAAACCTAAAGCATAAACACAATAGACCAAGACCGTACCAGCTTGCTGAGAAATATGGTATACCAATTAATCTTCTGGACTCCAAGACTGCGCAAACACCCTCGTACCCTTCTGGGCACACTGCTTACGCCGCCTTGAGTGCCTACATTTTAGCCGCAAAATACCCACAACACTCGAATCATTTTTTTGATAAGATATACTCTGCTGGTATGGCTAGAATGCTTATGGGAGTACATTACCCTTCCGACAACGAAGCGTCTATGATTATTACTGGCGCAGTGTGGGAAGACATTCGATATAAACTTTTTCCAGAACTACCAAATTTTTAGGAGTTGACATGCCTGATTATATATCAGAAGCCGATGAGCATTACTATTTTGAATCATACGGCTCAGAAGAAGAACTAACAGAAGATAACTACATCGTCCCTCAAGAAGAAGACTACGTTTCTGCTGAGGAAGTTTTCTACGAGGAGTCAGAAGTAGAAGAGATTGATCTTTCTGTCGCAAAACCCGGACTGTGGGAAAATATCAGACGTAAGAAAGAGCGTGAAGGCAAAAATTACAAGCCCGCCAAAACCGAGAAAGAAGGCAGGCCAACACAGGAACAGCTCAAACGTGCTCAGTCTGAAGAGTATTTGACCTATGCTGAGTTTGCAGAAGCTGATAAGCCGGGACCAAAAGATCCTCGCAGAACTCCTGCTCCTAAAAAGGATCAGAAAAAAGGTTCCAAAAAGAACAAGCCAGATAGTGCAAAAGACGGTAAGGGTAAAATTACCTTTAGTAAAGAAGTAACCGCACAATTGTCTGCAAAAGTAAAAGAACACAACGCAAAGGGCAAAGGCTCTAAAGCAACCTTGGGTATGCTCAAAGCTGTTTATCGTCGTGGCGCAGGAGCCTTCTCCACAAGTCATGCCCCAAAGATGAGTCGTCACGGCTGGGCAATTGCTCGCGTCAATGCGTTCCTCAAGCTGCTAAGGAGTGGAAGACCCTCCAACCCTAACTACACAACAGACAACGATTTGCTACCAAAGGGTCATCCAAGAGCGGGCAAATCAAAGGGAGCGTTTAGGTATAAAGATCCTAAGACTGGTGAAATATATGAATACGAAAGAAGAGGTATTTATAAAAAAGACGGAAGAACCCTAATCCCAGCTCAGGCTGCTGAGTATCAAGGACGCAAGGTTAAATTGGGTAAACCTTTCAGAACCCCAAAAGGGCCAAAGAAATTTAGCGTTTATGTTAAAAATCCAAAGGGAAATGTTGTTAAGGTGAACTTTGGTGATCCTAACATGAAAATCAAGAAGAATATTCCCGGTAGGAGAAAGAATTTTCGCGCTCGCCACAACTGTGACAATCCCGGCCCACGCCATAAAGCACGGTACTGGAGTTGCAGAGCGTGGTAGAAGAAGAGATGCTAGACTGCCCATTTTGCGGAGGTCGCCCTCAAGCAGAAGCACTTAGTACAATAGGTTTATACTGGTATGAGTGCGATACTTGCGGGGCGTCCTCCGGATCGGCAGATGACTGGCAAGAAGCTAAAGACAACTGGAATCAACGAACTTGAACTAAATTGAAAAATCCAGTTGCAAATTGATAGGCACTAGACTATAATAGTGTAGATCGGGATTTACAAACCCATACTCAAGAATGAGTATACATGGTTTCATCCGGACAAATGTTGAATATTTATATTGAAGGATTTCTAATGGACTGGTTCCCACTTTGCAATTTGACGCATTATTCCCTACAAAGGGGATTTTCTAAGCCTAATCAGCTAGCACAGAAATGTAGTGAAAACAATTATAAAGCCTGTGGTATTGCAGACTACAAGAGCATTTCTGGCGCTGTATCTTTTTATAAAGCATGTCTCTCTCAAGACATAAAGCCTATCATCGGCTGCTCATTTGATAACTTTACCTTGTTCGCTAAAAATAAACAGGGCTGGTTCGAGCTTATACAGATAGTGTCTTCGATCTCGGAAGACGGTGATCCTGATAGTAAACTCGTCTTGTCTCTGGCTAAGAACAATAATCTAATATGCGTGGCTGAGAATCAGTCGATGTCACCCGTTAAAGGTGATGACTTCTATGAGAAAACAGCTTCTTTCCACACGAGCTACTACACGGAAAAAGAACACGCACAGCTTCATAGGATCATGCTCTGCTCCAGCATGAAAACAACTCTTTCTAAAGTAAGCAAAGCAATATCAAACGGTCAAACTGTAGATAACCAGCATTTCTTTGAGTCAAATGACTTCTTCCTCAGAGATAAATTGGCTGCTACAGAAATACTAATTGACGGTAAAGACCCTGAGACGTTTGTCGAGATCTTTAGGAAATGCGAGAACTACAATATCCTAAGCCAACCGATGTTACCTACATTTGACACCCCAAGCGGACAGTCTGAAAAGGATTACCTGAGAGAGCTAGCTAGGGACGGCTGGAGAAAAATGCTAGACAGTAGGATTACGGACGAAGAACAACGCAAGATTTATGGAGACAGATTTAGAAAAGAGTACGAAGTCATAGAAAAAGCTAATCTGTTCGGGTACTTCCTTATTGTTTGGGATATTTTAAATCATTGTAGAGATCAAGGGTGGATGGTTGGTCCGGGACGAGGGTCTGCGGCAGGCTGTCTAATATCGTATCTCATAGGAATTACACAGATTGATCCAATTGAGTTTGACTTATTATTTGAAAGATTCTATAACGAAGGTCGTAATACGGATGACCACATCTCGCTTCCAGATATTGATATGGACGTTCCGGGAGACAAGCGTGATGAGATTATTTCCCACCTTAAATATAAGTATGGTTCAGACAACGTGAGTCAGATGCTTACATTTGGTAGACTACAAGGTAGAAGCGCAATCAAAGAAGTTCTCAGGGTAAATAACGCCTGCGGCTTTGGAGAGATGAATGAAATTACGAAATATATTCCTGACGAAGCAGCTATTTCTGACCAACTAGCAGAAATGGATGAAGAAGATCGGTCAATCATCAAGTGGGCGTTGCTGAACAACGCTGACGACCTACGTGATTACTGTTATGTAAACGAGGATGGGGAGCTAAAAGGCGACTTCTCCGAGTTCTTCAAGCAGGCTATAGATATAGAGGGTACGTTTAAGACACAGGGAAAACATGCTGCTGGAGTTGTTATCTCCGCAGAACCACTTTTTGAAGTCTGTCCAATGGTCAACCAAAGGAGCGGAGGCGAGAAGATCGCTGGCTTAGAAATGGCTGACCTTGAGGCTTTAGGGCATGTTAAATTTGACGTGCTTGGTATCAACCTGTTAGACAAATTAATGAAAATCAAGGAGCTTATAAATGAATAGAGACATTATCGTATTTGACTTTGAAACAGGTGGGAGAAATCCCATGCGCTGTCAACCGACTCAGATCGCTGCAATTGCATTAGACGGTAGAAACTTTAGACTCAAAGGTGAGTTTAATAGTATGATGAGACCGATTATTGACGACGAAGAAGCACTTGCTGCTGGTGTTGACCCTCTTGAGGAAGGCGCACTGAAAGTAACTGGGCAGACAAGATCGAAGCTGGCTAGAGCACCGCTTCCTAAAGGTGTCTGGAAGAAGTTTTGCAACTTTGTAAATAAATATAATTGGAAAGGAACACCGTACTTTGCACCCATACCCGCCGGTTTTAATATAATTGGCTACGACATGCATATCGTAAACAGGTTATGCAAGGAGTACGGGCCTTATGATGACAAGAGACAGTGCCAAAAACTGTTTCATCAGATTTATAAAATTGATGTGATGGATGATGTGTGGCTGTGGACTGAGGGAGATCCGGATGTTAAATCTATTAGCATGGATAGCCTGAGAGAAAGAATGGGTCTGTCCAGTGAGAACGCGCACGATGCCTTGCAGGACGTTAAGGATACGGCAAACATCTTTATCAAGCTGCAAAAGTCAAGACGGGCAGTTTACAGAAATATGAAATTTGAAAAGGCGTTTGCTGACGGAAAACTTTTTGTTTAGAAATTGAGAGTTATGATTGATACTAAGGATGAGAAGTCTTGGAGCTTGTACAAAGACGGGCTAACCAAGGGTGTATTCCAGCTAGAGAGTAATCTCGGAAGAGCTTGGTCAAAAAGGTTGGCACCAGAAAACCTAGAAGAATTAGCAGCACTAATAGCGTTGATTCGTCCGGGATGTTTGAAGGCAGTTATTGATGGCAAGTCAATGACCCAAAGATTTGTTGATAGAAAGCACAAGAAAGAGGATGTTACCTACTTACATGATTCGCTAGAGAGTATCCTAAAACCCACCTACGGCGTTTTAGTTTACCAAGAGCAAGCCATGCTTATAGCTGTCAAGCTAGCAGGTTTCAGTGAAATGGAGGCTGACAATCTCCGAAAGGCTATTGGTAAAAAGAAGGCAGACTTGATGGCGGAGATCCGTGGCGAATTTGTCTCAGGGTGTGCAAGAGAGGGTATCGTAGACGAACATACGGCAAAAGAGATTTTTGGTTGGATTGAAAAGTCGTCTAGGTACTCTTTCAACAAATCTCATGCTGTTGCTTATGCTCTAAACTCTTACTGGTCTGCTTACTACAAGGCCAACAACACAAAAGAGTTTTTCCTGTCCTACCTATACTATGCGAATGAAAAGCAAGACCCGCACCAAGAAATTTACGAGCTTGTAAATGAAGCGAAGCTATTCAACATAGACGTAAAAGTCCCTAAGTTGAATGCCTTTTCCACTAAGTTTGCAATAACAGAGGACGGCATTTGCTTTGGCGTAAAAGACATAAAAAGCCTAACTGGTGTTACTGGAGACAAAGTGATCAAAGCTATTCAAGAAACTTCGGAAGACTTAGACAAGTCTCCAAAAGACTTTACTTGGATGGACATATTGATACACCTTGCTCCCAAGATTAACTCTACGGCCTTCAAAGCGTTGGCATCTATAGGCTTTTTCTCAACCAGAGCTACCGGAGTAACAAGGAATCAAGCCTTGTATGAATACCTAATCTTTAGAGAACTAACTAAGGCTGAGGTCAAATGGGTTACTGGCAACTACCCAAAGAAGAAGTGGGTCAGGCTACAAGACTGCTTCAAGGATCTATTTCCTACTAAAAAGAATGGCGGTGGCTGTAGCAATGTGAATAGAAGTCAAATCGTAGAAAATGAAATAGAGATGTTGAAAAATCCACCATACGATCTATCAGACGACCCCGCTTGGATTATTGAGCAGGAAACAAAGATGCTTGGCTGTCCGGTTTCATTATCAAAGGTAGATGCTGTTGACACTTCAATTGCAAATACCACATGTAAAGATGTCATGAATGGCAAGAAGGGCAAGGATATATGCATTGTAGCTAACCTGCAAAGAGTTGCTAATCATAAAATAAACAAGCAAGGTAGCAAACAAAAGGGTCGAACGATGTCATTTTTGACTATTGAAGACTCGACTTGCTCACTAGATAGCGTAATTGTGTTTCCAGACTCCAGAGACAAGTATCAGTTTATTCTCTACGAAGGAAACAACCTCATGCTCTGTGGAGAGGTCGGCGCAGACAGTTCGTTTATTGTCGATAAAATTCACGAAATTTAATTGGAATAATACAATTCTACTACTATAATGTAGTATAACTTGAGGAATAATATATGAATAATTGTACATTTACGGGATACCTATATGATGACCCCGAGATTGACATAGATGAAGATAGCGGTTCGGAATATTGCGAGTTTACCCTAACCGTTTACGAATACGTCAGAAACAAAAGGGGCGAAAAGAAGAGATACCCCACCTTCCTTAGACTTAGAGCTTGGGATAGCGGAGGGAGAACGATTGCCAAACTAGGAAAGTCTGGCATGAAGATGACAGTTACCGCTTCAGCAAAGAACATGGAGCCTGAAGAGGATACGCTGATTACGTTTAGAGTAAACCAATTTGACTTCGGATGTCTGGATAAGGAATAACATGAGGAAGAAAAGAATTTTATTTTGTAGCGAAGCTACGTTCCTAAATACGGGTTATGCTACTTATACTAGGGAGATTCTTAACTATCTTCATAGTACAGGAAAGTACGAGATCGCTGAGATGTCCTCTTACGGGCAAAGAAACGACCCAAGAGCAAAGGATATTCCTTGGGGTTATTACGGCATTGCCCCTAACACAGACTGTGAACCAAAAGCTAGCCAAGAAGAGATAGATGCATACCATTCTTCTGGATCTAACCAGTTTGGAGAATGGATTTTTGAGCATGTATGTTTGGAATTTATGCCAGATATTGTATGTGATATCCGAGACTTCTGGATGCTAGAATTTGCAGAGCGTTCTCCGTACAGAAACTATTTCAAGTGGTGCATCATGCCAACTGTCGATGCGAGACCACAAGCGAGGCAGTGGGTAGCGTCATACGCCAGCGCAGATGCATGTCTGACATACTCTGACTGGGCTGGAACAGTTCTGGCTGACCAATCAGGAAATCAAATCAATTATCTTGGCAGTGCTCCTCCGTCTGCTCATCCGGCGTACCATCCAGTAGATGACAAACGAGCACATAAGAAAAAGTTTGGCTTAGATCCAGATTGCAAGATCATAGGAACGGTTATGCGCAACCAAAGACGCAAACTGTACCCAGATCTGTTTGAAGCTTTTAGAAAGTTTCTAGATAACACCCAAGACAAAAATGTCTATCTTTATTGTCACACATCTTACCCAGACTTGGGATGGGACATACCAGAGCTTTTACAACAACATGAGCTATCGTCACACGTGTTGTTTACGTACATCTGTCCAGAAACTAAGCAACCATTTCCATCGCTGTTTAAAGGCGCTGTGATACAGTCTCCGTTCACAGGAAAGTGGGGTTCCACGCTATCTAATGTTAAAAATGGCGTATCGTATGAGAACCTATCTTCTATCGTCAACCTGTTTGACTTGTATACGCAATACGCAAACTGCGAAGGCTTTGGTCTGCCGTATGTCGAGGCTGCTGCCTGTGGAGTACCAGTGTGCGGAACTGACTACTCTGCTATGGAAAGCGAGATTAGAAAGCTTGAAGGTTTCCCAATCACCCCCAAAGCTCTCTACAAGGAGTTGGAAACCGGATGCTTGAGAGCAGTTCCCGACAATGACCTAGCAGCAGAATATTTTGAAACCTTCCTCTCAAAAAGCGAAGAAGAAAGAACAGCAGAGGGTCAAAGAACTAGAGAAAACTTTGTCAAGCATTTCCAGTGGCATCTGAGTGGTAAAAAGTGGGAAGATTACTTTGATAGCGTCGAACTACCCGACATCACCAATAGTTGGTGCGCTCCTCCAAACATATTTCAGCCTGCACAAAAGCCAGAACTGCCCCCAAATGCTAACGCCCTAGACCTATCTAGGTTCTTGATTACTAAGGTTTTGGGAGACCCGTCTAGATTAAACACATTCTTTGAGGCTAGATTAACTAGAGATTTGACATACAGAAGTGCAACATCTTCAACTGGAGGTATGTATTTCAATGAGTCCTCTGCCGCGTTTGACGGACTAAACACAAGGAGTAACTTTGATTTTAATATTGCATATGACAATATGGTACATCAAAGAAACAGAATAAATCAGTGGGAGCAAAAAAGGGTTGAGATTATGCGCCAGAGAGGACTGATGCAGTAATGAAGGACGACAGACATCAACAATTTTTAGATGAAATTAAGGCATCATACCCAGATATTAAAAATATATTTGAAGTAGGTGCCCACAGAGGATATGACGTACTAGACCTTGTAAAGTATTGGCCCGAAGCTACCATATATGCTTTTGAAGCAGACCCGTTTAATTATGAAATATGCAAAAAGAGGTTTGAAGACAACCCTAATGTGCAAGTATTTCATATGGCTGTGACAGATGTCAGCGGGCCTGTCACCTTCAATAGATTTTACGATCTAGAAAGCATACCTGATGACCAAACATTCGTGGGCGATGGTATGCAAAACACCGGACAGGGGTCGTTGCTCAAGTCTGGCATCGGAATGACAGAAATCTTCAAGGTTAAAGATGTTGTTGAGGAGATTGAGGTCGAGGGGATTTGCTTGAAGGACTTTTGCGAACAGCGGGGTATAGAGTCTATAGACGCTTTATTCATGGATGTGCAAGGTGTAGAAATGCAGGTCTTACAGGGTTGTAGAGACATGCTGTCTACTGTAAAAAGCACGGCACTAGAGTGGTCGAGTAGATACGTTATGTATGAAGGCGAGACAGATTTTGTCTTTATTAAACATTTTTTAGAGCAAATTGGATTCTTTGAAGCTGCTAGACAGTATCAGCTTAAGGGTATTTCGGGCGACTCGTTATTTTTAAGGACTAAATAATGAAAGTACTTTATATAGGTCATTACAGAGAGTTTGGTGGGTGGGCTGAAGCCGCCAAGGGATACATACTTGCGTTAGACGCTGCTGGTATAGATGTAGTGTGCCGAAATGTCACGCTTACTCAGGATAGGGAAATATCCGGTAGATTGAAAGAACTTGAAGACAAGGACACGGAAGGGTGCGACATTTGCATACAACACGTCCTGCCTCATCATGTATGCGGCTCTAGCAAGTTTAAAAAGAATATTGCGTTTTTAGCTTCTGAATCTGTCAGCATTAAGCATCTGCCTTGGTTCGAGTACCTAAAACAGGTTGACTCGGTGTGGGTTCCTAACGACCAATCCAAGCAACTTTTAGACAATGACAATTTGGGCGTTCCAGTCTCCGTCGTGCCTCATACTTTTGACACCTCGAAGTACAAAAAGAAGTATAGAGAGTTAAATATACCCAACACTAAAGGTAACTTCTCTTTCTATTATATTGGCGACTTAAATGATAGAAAAAATTTAGAGGCTGTTATAACTTGTTTCCACAGTGAATTTGACATATCTGAAAATGCACAACTGGTCATAAAGGTAAACAAATTTGGAACACCTCCAGAACAGTTACATGCCATAGTAGAGGACAAAATCCAAAAAGTCAAATCTAGACTACGTATGTATGGAGACCTAAGAAGGTATCGCAAAGACGTAATCATACCGAACGAGGTAGACAATGACGCTTTATGTGCCATCCACCAGCAACTAGATTGCTTTTTGTGTCCTTCGCATGGCGAGGCTTGGTCAATTCCTTCTTTCGACGCTATGGCGTTTGGAAGTACGCCTATTTGTAGTAAATTTGGTGGCCCTCCTCAGTTTATCTCTGACGACGAGAGAACCGGATTTTGTGCTGATGGTGTCTTCTCTACCTGCAAGTGCGGTGACGCAGCTTTCCCCGATATGTTTACAGGGCGAGAGTACTGGTTTACACCTTGCGAAATGCAGATTAGAAAACAGATGAGAAAATATTTTGAGGCATATAACCAAAACCCTATTGATTATGGTATGCAAGCAAAGATGGCTGGACTAGCCCAAGCTGAGAAGTTCTCTTATGAAGTCGTTGGACAACTAATGAAGGATATTTTAAATGACTAATCAGACGATCAGAATCTTAAACAAGGCCAACAATAGCAAAAAAGAGAAGTATAACATTCTCACTTTTGACACCCACGAAAGATATCAATCTCAGCTATGCAAGACTGGTCACAACTTCTTTAGCTTTAGGTATGAAGGCTGTAAAAAATGGGACACGTCATATGCTCCGCTGCCTAGCAATTATTATGTGTTGCCAGAATCCTCACTAATTAGTGGGCTAGACATAGATTTTATTTTGAGCCAAAGTAAGTTTGGTCAGTTTCAAATTGCCAAGCAGGTTCAGAACGTACTTAGGGTTCCTATCCTATCTCTTGAGCATACACTTCCAATTCCCGGATGGCCTGAAGAGCAATTGGAGATGTTCAAAAGTATGCAAGGCGATGCTAACGTATTTATATCAGAGTATTCTGTAGGTAAATGGGGTATGTCCTGCCCCGCCACAGTCATCCATCACTCGGTTGATACAAGCACGTTTGCTCCAGAAGAATCAGAAAAAACTACCGACATACTAAGTGTCGTTAACGAATTTGCTGATAGAGACTATTGCTGCAACTTTAGCGGGTGGCAAAGAATCGCAGCTAACTTTAGAGATGAAGTAGTTGACGTGGTGGGTAAAGACAGCGAAAAGATACCGAATGTCAAGGGAGGCACAGCAAACGGCCTTAAAGACTTAGTGTCTAGATACAACGACTGTAAGGTTTTTCTCAATACATCCACAATTAGCCCCGTACCAACCTCTTTGCTAGAAGCTATGGCTTGTGGGTGCGCCGTTGTTACCACAGCAACGTGTATGATACCAGAAATCATGGAAAACGGTGTCAACGGATTCTGTTCTAACGACGAGTCGCAATTAGTAGCCCACGTAAAAGAGCTACTGGCAGATGAAAACTTAAGAACAAGTATGGGGCAGAAAGCTAGAGAAACTGTGCTCACAAAGTTTTCGGAAGAAAAATTCATAAATAACTGGAATCAGACCTTTGACAAGGTATACGGAGTATAAAAATGAAACTGCATATTGTAAGACCAAATCAAGACGCTATTGAAAACTACACTAAAGCTATAGCTCTTGAGAACAATATTAATCTTAGCGAGGTATCCGACAATGAGTGCGAAGTCATCATGGCCAACGATATCGTTGATGCATTCACGATTGACAAAATTGGCGAATTGGTTATGTCTTTAGCGAAAAAGATGCGCATGAATGGAACCCTTGTTCTTGGAGGCACCGACATAAGGCTTTTGTGCAAAGCTATCGTAAATGATCAAATAACTGAACAGGAAGGTTCTAACATCATAAGCACGCTGTCATCAGCCTCCAACCTAGCCCTGTTAAAATCCGCGCTTGAAGGCGTTGGGCTTTCCGTTCTATCAACGCAAATTACAGGGATACACTACGAAGTAACGGCGAAGAGGGGTTAGTATGAAAAACGCATCACAGGTAGCTACTGTATTCAACAACTTATGCTCTTCGTGTTTATTTTGCGACAAAGAGAAAGACATAGTAGACTCCTGCAAGGCTGGAGTTCTCAAAAGACTTTCTAAAGCCAGTAATCCCACGGAGTTTTGCACTTTACATAGACCTGAAGAGATCGAACTTGGAGATGGTAGTGTAGAAGAATTTATGGAAAATGCAGTCAAGGTGTGCAGCGCTAAATACGGCGTTATTGTCTTTGACGAATCTGATAACTCAGAAGATGTTGTAAAAACGATAGAGTCAATAATTGACTGTAATTACCCTAAAAATAGAATAAAGGTTATACTATCGGTTCAGGAGCAAAAGCTACTAGAGAGAGGTTCCAGTATTGGTGAATACCTTCAGCACTATTATCGTCTAGGGGGCAGCAGTATTCTTTGTGAGCTTACTTTCCATAGACCTAATATGCCACCCGACGTTATGGAGACAGAAGTATTTCAAAAAATTGTAGACTCTTCTCACTTTGTAAATGTAAATGCAGGTAACATGATAGAACCTGAAATGTTTAATTATATCGAAGAGAAAAGATCTGACATGGAGAAAATCATACTCTGCACAGATGAAGAGCAGGATATAACATGCATACCCAGATCAGTCGCCCAAAACTTCTATCTTAATTACAATGATTATAGAAACATGATAAAAGCCCTTCGTGAAGAGGCAATAAATACGGATACATACTTTAAATATGAGAAATCAAAGTAGATTTATAACGACGCCCAAGCACAAGGACGGGCAAGGCGGGGATACTACTCAAGATTTTGTCACCGTTGTCCTGTTTAGTGAAAATCACGGGTATAGGATGAAGTCCTATGGCCCAGTGAGCTTGATAAGACTTGGCGATAAAACGATACTAGAAAGTCAAATAGAAGCAATTAAGGCTTGCTTTGTCAACTTTGAAATAATAGTGTGTTCTGGATTTGAGACTCAGAAGACGGTCAACTTTATAAAAGATAAGTTCCCTGAAATAAACATAAGAGTTGTTGAAAATCAAGTTCACTTCAATACAAACTGCTGCGAAAGTGCTAGGCTTTGCCTCAATAACACACTTAACGATAAAATACTTTTTTGTAGCGGTTTTAATTTAATCAGACCGCATCATCTAAAGAAGCTAGACCTAGAGATATCCTGTATTCTGACTCAGGATGGTAATGAAGATCTTTCATTTGAGATAAACGCTATAGCCAACAATGGTGTTCTAGAGCAATTTTCGCTAGGCTTAAAGCAGAACTTTTGGACGGAAGTATTCTATCTTTCAGGCTCTGGCGTAATAAAATCTTTCTACAACATTTTATCAAGTCCAGAGTACAAGAATAGATTTTTATTTGAAGCTATTAATGACGTTTCTAAAAAACATGATATAATTAATGTAGCCGTTGATATACCGGTTAGAAAAGTAAATAACATCAAAACATTTAAAAGGATGGCAGAAATATGAGGATACTTATACACAACTACACATCAATCTTGTCTACAGAGCCTATGTATCTGGCCAGATCCTTCGAGATTGTAGGTCATGAAGTGCATCTTTGGAATGACCCAAACGCTTCAGTGTTCGACACGTTCGACCAGTTCAAGCCAGACCTGTTTATCACACACTTTCAGTTTATCAATAATGACTGTATAAAGTACTTGTCTCAAAACAAGGACATTCAGCTAGTTGTAAATTGTACGGGAGCGACGACGGATCAGCTTAAAAGCATAGAAGCCAACATCTTAGAAAATAACATCAACTGCCCATTTCTATTCACCAACGCTGGGGCAGGATTGAAGTATGCTAAGACAGAAAAAATAAGGATGGAATCCGTTCTGCCCGGACTAGATGTTTTCTTGCCGCCACAGGTGCTACCAGACTACAAGCTGGACATTGGCGTTGTCGCCCTTGAGCCAAACGAGACTGTAGATAAAGCTATAAAAAACAAGGATACTTATCACTTGCTAAAACTAACAACAAGTGACGAAAGAGACAAGCATTTTGACATGCCCGTTAATATTCTAAACCTAAGATCACTATACTCAAAGTATAAGGAAATAACGTTCGCCACCCCGATGAGTATTGTATTTAGTCAGCTATTTTATGAGGCAGCTTTCTACGCAGACAAGGTAAGCTTTAAGCTAACAGAGGAAGAGCAACCGATGTTTGACAGTTTTTTGCAACAGGTTTTTAAAGAAGAGCAGACTGACGATATATCAAACGCACTCAAGTCTCAAATAAAATCAAATCACACCTGTATTAGTAGGGCAGCTAGATTATGTAAATTCCTAAAAGACTCTGAAACTAAACTAAAGCTCGAAAAAATTAGAGGTACAATATGAGACTACTAGTCCAGTTCCCAACGCTTGCCAGACCCGAAAAGTTTTTGCGTGTCTTAAAAAGATATGTATCGACCGTAAGTACTTGGAACGAGGTATTCTTCAATATCAACTGCGACTTTGAAGATGAGACAATGAACAATAAAGACACTGTAAATGAAATACATAAGATTCTAGCGAGTAGGAACGAAACGAAGGGTGTAATAAACTTTGATCACGGCACAGACAAAATAAGCGCTATAAACGCTCACGTAGACGAACAATATTTTGACATACTAATTTGTGCATCAGATGATATGCTCCCAAAAGTTTACAGTTGGGATCAGCACATCGTTGAAGCTATGCAGAAGCATTTCCCAGATCTTGATGGATGTGTGCATTTTAACGATGGAAATACTAATGGCGAACTCATAACGTTCTCGATCCTTGGAAAAAAATTGTATGAATACTTTGGTTATATTTACCATCCAGACTACAAGAGCCTGTACTGTGATGATGAGTTTACACAAGTCGTGCGAGCTATGGGAAAAGAGAAATACATAGACGAAGTAATAGTCACACACGAGCACTACAGTATTGAGGGAACTGAGAATCATGGAGACCTTGACTTCGCTGCTAAGAAAACGCTACATTTCTCTGGTAGAGATCAGATGGTATTTAATAAAAGAAAAGAACTAGGCTTTCCTAAGCACAGGATAACAGGAGACTGATATGGATCATCACGACTTAAAAAATATGCGATACTTGGATTCAATCTCTTGTCTGAGCACTGGAGATGTTGTAGTTGATGTAGGTGCCTGCGATGGAACCTACACTAATTACTTCTTTCACAAAGTCAGGGATACCGGCAAAATATATGCTTTTGAACTGAACCACATGAACTGCTATCATTTACAAAAGACTTTTAGAGGAGCAAACAACGTTGAAATAATTTACTCAGCTATATCTGATGAGTGTGGCGAACTACCGTTTTATGCTGGGTCAAGTAAAGAGGAATGGAATATTGTTGGTCACAACACATCGTTTCAAGCCCAAGACATGATTGGTAAAATCAAGAGTACAACCTTGAACGAGGAACTAAAAGATGAGCCGAAGATAAAGCTGGTAAAAATAGATGTAGAGGGGGCAGAACTAAAGGTGCTAAAGGGCATGTCTGAAGTGGTGGGTAGGGTAGACTATATCCTGCTGGAAAATCATTTTGATGAGGATTGGCCTGAAATTAGAAAGATTATACTTGAAGATTATGGCTTTTCCTGCTATAATATAGAAACAGAATCCGAAGTAACAATAGACAGTCCAAGACCCTACCAGTGTCTATGCAAGAGGAAAATATGAAACATTTATGCGTAGTCTCAGACTACAATTTTTTACCGAAGGGACTTACGTTATATGAGTCACTTCTTAAAAACAGCAAAGACTTTGTTCTCCACTATCTATGTTTTGACAAAAAAGCATACGACAAATTATTGCCTTACGCCTGCGATACGCTTAAGGTATATCATGACGCAGAGTTTCTGGAAAAAGATGACGATCTAAAACATCTAAAGGAAGATGACCGTAAATACTATTCATATGCTCTAGCTTCCTATTTCTCTTTTAAGCTGATGGAGACACTAGATCAGCCGATAACCTATATTGACGCAGACATATACTTTCATCAAGACATAGACAATGTTATAGATGAGACATCTAAGAAGTCGGTCGGTCTATTTAGGCATCGCCAGTACAACATGCGCTGGCCCAACGGGAATGGGTGGTTTAATGTTGGCGTAGTCTATTTTAAGAACGATGAACACGGCAAGTCTGCTTTGAGTTGGTGGGCAGATGCGGTGCTTCACAGAAAGTATCCAGACCTAGCAACGTGCGGCGACCAAAGATATCTAGACGCTTTTGTGTACATACACCTTGGCGTTATACACTACGAAAACGTTTTTATAGATGGTCACATAGGTCACGGAGCGCCTTGGCAGTGGCAGCTCTACTACTTTGACACATACCAAGATGACGGCTGTATAACTTGGCAGGGTCAGAAGCAAAAACTAGTATTCAGTCATTTCTCACAGTTTGAGTATTCTATAGAAAACAATACATATAATCCCTCTACGATGCATCATTGCTTTACACCGATTGATCTATATCAGACCGGAGGACTCAAAAAAATATATGATGATTACTTTGAGGAGATAAAGAAGACACACGGTAAGTATAACTTTGAGGGGGATCTATGATTTTTGCAGTTACTGGTGGTAGAGGTTTCATAGGAAGTCATTTTGTTGAGAAGGTTTTAGAAGAGGGGCATGAGGTCATAGACATAGACAAGATGACCTATGCATCAAATAAAACTTTGCCTTGGGATAACAATCCAAAATACACACATATTAAAGAAGACATTTGCGAACTAACGCATATACCTGTCTGCGATATATTTGTAAACTTTGCTGCCGAGTCTCACGTCGATAATTCGATAGAAGCACCAAAAGTGTTCCTGAAGTCCAACGTAGAGGGCGTATTTAACATCCTAAGCCTACTTAGGGCAAAGGTGTATCAGAAGCCTAGGTTTATTCATATCAGCACAGACGAAGTGTACGGCGATGTCAACGTAGAAGAAGAGGATAAAACAGAGGAAAGCATACTTAATCCCAGTAATCCGTATTCTGCTACCAAAGCTGCTGCGGAGATGCTGATTTTTGCTTACGCTAGAACTTTTGGTATAAATTATCAGATTGTACGAAGCACAAATAATTACGGGCCAAGGCAGTATCCAGAAAAGCTCATTCCCAAGATTTTACATAGTCTAGATACCGGACAAAAAATACCCATTCATGGTGACGGAAGCTATGTAAGAGATTGGCTTTATGTAAAAGACAACGCTGACGCCATATATAAGATATGCTTCTCTGAACAAAAAGATCAAATATGGAATGTATCAGCATATAATTATCTTCCCAATCTAGATGTCGTAGCAAAAGTATGCGAATGGAAGCAGAAGGGTCATTGGGAGTCTCATGTGGAGTTTATAGAAAACAGAATGGGTCAGGACTACAGGTATTCCATAAACTCAAGTAAACTAAGAAAAGAATTTGGCTGGGAGCCTACTAAAAAGGAGTTATATAACTTTGTCTGATTTAAAAATAGCTTTTGGAATGATCGTCTTTGAGGGCGACTATGTTTTAGAGGAGTGCCTACAGCAAGTTTATCCGTATGCGTCCCAGATTCTTATAGCAGAAGGGCCGGTTGAGTATTGGCAGCGTCAAGGTAGAACAACTTCTACTGACAGAACAAATGAAATACTAGATTCCTTCCCAGACCCCGACAATAAAATCCAGATTGTACATGGTCAATACTCAGAGAAGGATGAGCAATGCAAAGCATACATGCAGTTTATTAATGATGACATAGATTATCTGTGGAATCTTGACTGTGATGAGCTATACAAAACCGAAGACTTGGAGAAAACTATTCGGTTTTTGGAGGAATACAAGCCTACCAGCGTTGGTGTCACAAGCTGTTCGTTTTACGGTGGAATAAATCACCATCTGACAGGATTTGAGTTGCAGAAAGACAACTTTCTACGGATATTTAAGTATGAACCGGGAGCTACATGGCTAACACATCGACCTCCCACCATGAAGTATTCTTCTGATATTCAAGAGAAGCATGTGGATAGTGAAACATTTTATTATCTGACAGGCGTTTTGATGTATCACTACTCATACGTGTTCCCTCATCAGGTGGCTAAAAAGGTCGGCTACTACAAGGACAGTGTATCTAAGCAGAATTGTATCGACAATTACTTTGAAAAAATATATTTACCTTGGGTAAATGGCTCGATTCAGGATAGAATAGAGATAGAGAACACATACCTCGGAGTGCATGAGTTTAACCCTTGGGTCAGAGGAGAGTGTAGAACAGCCGATTTTACTGGAACACATCCAGAATCTATAGACAAAAACAAGATACATAATAGAATACATAAAGAACTAGGGGAATACTTATGCTAGCGCAACCAAAGCCTTCACAAGAAGGCAACAACAGAATCAAAGAGGCTATCCTTTCCGGACTGCCGTTTATTGCCTCTAAGATTGGGGCTGTAGAAAGAACTATTATTTCTGACAAATTAAGATTTAATGCGTATGCAACGACTACCAAGTTTTTTGCGTCTAATAACGCAGGCGTATCTCCGGGAGATGACGATACTTTAGATTTTTTCTTTGAGGTCTACTCGTCGGCTCTACAGAATATCTCATATCTGGGGTCTATGGAGTCTTACGAAGAGGCTATTGTAATAGAAAACTTCGCAAGTAAAGCAGAGTTTTTTGAGCTAAGATTTTTGGAGCCGTTTTACTTTGAAGATCCTTGGAGTGCAGCTTTAGAGGGCAAGAAGGTTCTCGTAATTCATCCATTTGAGGAAGACATTATCAATCAGTACGGCAAGAGAGAGCTTCTGTTTGGGCACAATGTTTTACCTGAGTTTGATCTTAAAACTATAAAGTCTGAGCAGACAAATGGTGGTGGACTTGCATCTGGAGGCGATTTAAATTTTGCTGAAGCCTTAGAAATCATGACCGGCAAAATGGATAAAATAGATTATGACGTTGCGATTATAGGTTGCGGTGCTTACGGGCTAATTTTAGCTGACTATGCGCTGTCGCAAAAGAAACAGGCTGTACACATTGGTGGAGGCTTGCAAATTATGTTTGGTATAAAAGGCAAGAGATGGGATCAACATCCAGACATCGGCCCGATGTATAACGAACATTGGTGTAGACCACAACATTCTACAAAGCCGGTAAGGTTTGACGATATTGAAGGAGGCACATATTGGTAGTCCCAGTAGTACTTATACACAGTGGCTCACAGCCATACTTACATACGTGTATCAAACAAGCACTGGAGAAGAACAAAGTTTTTCTCTTGGGTTCTGTTTGCCCAGACGTAAGCGATAAGAACTTCACATATATTAACCCTCAAGCTGATATGGGTAAGGATATGAATGAGTTCTCTAATATGTACGTTCATTTGAATACAACTCCGCCAGATTATGAACTATTCTGTTATACCAGATGGTTTATGCTTAGGAACTTCATGGAGAAGTACGAGATTCCAGTGACGATGTACATAGACTCAGATGTTTTGTTGTTTCAGGATGCTACAGAAGGTTGGAAGAACTTTAGCGACTACACGATGTCCTTAGTTCATAGAACTTCGGGACACACATCCTTCATGACTTTAGACGGTATAAATAGCTTCTGTGATATGTTATTGAGTATCTACTCTGATAAGTCTGGGTATCACTTCAATAAAATAAAATCACACCTTGACATCAGGCAGGCCGCTGGACTTCCCGGAGGCGTGTGTGATATGACATTGCTTGAGTACTTCCATTACCACGCAGAGTTTGGTGGCGGTCCGGGGAGAGTCGGGGAAATGATGTCTATCGTAAACAACTCTACTTACGATCATAATATGAATGTCTCTGACGGTGATTATGAGTTTAATGGAGTAAAGACCGTACACGATTACAAAGACGGTAAGCCTTCTATATTTAACCATAGACTAAATAGATATGTAAAGTTCAATTCACTTCATTTTCAAGGGGCGGCTAAAAACATGATGGGGGCAGTACATGGCAACGCCTGAAGAACTGAAAGAAAGCTGGAAAAATAAGTCGGTATTCCAGAGGCAATTAGATTTAAATCTTCGTCAGCTAGACGATGGTTTTAGTTATCCACCCCACTGGAGGCAAATGCTTCAAGTTTTAGGTGCTCTGCGACCTAAGTCTATACATGAGCTAGGTTGTGGCGTAGGGGCAGCGTCACAAGTAATCAAGGCGCATATCCCGTCTATAGAATACTCTGGTAGTGATTATTCGGAGGATGCGATTCATATAGCCAAAAATCATTGGGGAACACCAGAAAAGTTTTGCGTTCTAGACATACGTGATATGACTGAAGATTTTGTACAGAGATACGACTGTATACTAGAGGGGGCGGTGCTGGATGTCATGCCTAACGGCGATGAAATGCTAGAATTTATGTTAAGCTTAAACCCAAAGAATCTATACCTACAAAGAATGAAATTTACTGATAAGCCTAGTTACTACGAAGAGTATGAAGCATATGGTGAAATAACAACTTGCCAGTATTATCACAATATAGATAATATTTTTAGCATGGCTCAGAATTATAACTATGACATGGTGCCTATTCGGTCATCAGCACTCAGCGACTTCCCAGAAGGACTACTTTTCAAAAGGAAATAAAATGTTTACAATTACAGATAGATGGACAAGAGAAGACTTACTGGAGTGCCTTGACGAATTTAAGGAACTCTATGAACGTAGACTAATACCTGATAACACCGGCGGAATGAAATCCGGCCACATGTTTCCGGCTTGGTTTTTAGTTAAAAAGTTAAAGCCTAAATTCTTGATTGAAAGCGGCGTATGGAAAGGTCTTGGTACTTACTTTTTCGAGCAGGCGAGTCCCAACACCCAAATCATATCTATCGACCCAGAACCCAAGTATAGGGTTTATACCGGTGAGGGTGTAGAATACCTTACTACAGACTTTTTGCAGGTAGACTGGCTATCCAAACTAGATCCTGCGGAGACCTTGGTATTCTTTGATGACCACCAAAACTTTTTGCCAAGACTTAAAAGATGCAAAGAGCTTGGATTTAAAAAGGTTATATTTGAAGACAACTACCCCGTTAATCAGGGTGACTGCTACACTCCAAAGAAAATTCTCAGTCAAAAAGACTACGTAATTGATGCCGCTGGCAATCGAGTTATGTTTCCGCATGTTCCGGAAGATTACGAGTTTTTCACAAGCAGCGTGGAGCTTTATCAAGAAATGCCTCCTCTATTCAAGCCTCCATACACAAGGTGGGGCGATGAATGGGACGGGGAAAACTATGATACCCCAGAACCTCTACTATCCCAAGAAAACATCTTAGAATATCAAACCTTTCATCAAGAAAGTAAAGACTACACTTGGATTTGTTACATGGAGCTAAATTAATGTTAAGCAGTCAGTATGAACACCCCTCACAAATAACTGCCGACGCAGAAACTCAATTTGTCCACAACTGTATAAATCTAGAGTCCAATGTTTTGGAGTATGGCTCTGGCAGATCTACAATACAGCTATCTAAAATAGCACGCTCTGTCGTGTCAGTAGAACACCAAAAGGCTTGGCACGACGAATTAAGCAAGGAATTGCCCAAAAACGTCAACCTAATCTTAGCAGAGCCTGATCTAGACTACATAGAAGGGCCACACGCAAATCAAAGAAGTGAAGGTAATGATGGAACATACGAGGAATTTGAAACATATATAAAATCACCCCTTGACAAAGCTCCTTATGATGTTATAATTATAGATGGCAGAGCTAGAGTAGAGTGCGCAAGATTATGCACACAGCTTGCACACGAAAAAACCTATATTTATGTACATGATTTTGAGCGCGAAGAATATCAACCAATTATGGATATACTAAAACACATAGATTCAGTAGGAAAGATGTTTAGGTTCAAGTTAAAATGATAAATTTGTTTGACATACCAAATCACGTAATTGATACTTCTAAATTTTCTCACATGTTGCACGGCGAAATTGTCTCTGATTTTGAGCAGGAGTTTGCCGATTACGTTGGTGCAAAATATGCGTGTACAGCAAACAGTGCATCCAGTCTACTGTTTCTATCTTTGCTCAGGTTCCCAAGACCCCAGCTAGTCCAAATACCCAGCACTATGCCTATTGTAGTGCCAAATGCGGTTGTAGGAGCTGGCCATAGGATTATGTTTTACAACGATATTGACTGGGTTGGTGGCTACTATCACCTTCATGATGACATCTTTGACTCTGCTCAAGAGGTAACTAGAAATCAATTTGCCGACCTAGGAAAAGACGACGCACTGATGATATTCAGCTTCTACCCCACAAAGCCTGTAAGTGGCTGTGATGGCGGAATAGTTGTGTCTAACAATAAAGACAAAATAGACCACATACGCACAATGACGATGAATGGAACTTCCGTTAACAAGGATAGTTGGAAAAGGGAGCAAATGATGGCTGGTTACAAAATGCACTGGACATCACCGCAGGCATTTGTAGCTAGTGAGAATCTGAAAAAATTAGATGAAAAAAATTCACGTTTAGACCAAATTAAATCTGCATATAATGACGCTTTTGGCTATAATAATACAAGCAGGCATCTATATAGAATACGCGTCAATAATAACAATGGGTTTTTGCATACCATGCAAGCAAATGGAATCATGTGCGGCATACACTACGAACATTGCCACGGAAAGCGCGCGTTTAAAGAATTTGAAGCTCAGGTTGCCAACCTAGAGCCGTCTGAAAGAGAGTCACAAAGAACCGTAAGCCTGCCATACCACTCAAGATTAACGGATAATGAAGTAGATAAGGTCATTTATTATGTTAAAAAGCTTACTTAAATTTTCTAATGAAAAAGGCGATTTGACTGCTTTAAATAAGATAGAAGAGTTTGACGCCAAAAGGATGTTTTACGTTACGGGTGTACCCAAAGGCAGCATTCGTGGATACCACGCACACAAAAAAGATAAACAACTACTAGTGTGTATCAAGGGTTCGGTAAAAGTGTGCCTAGACAATGGAGCAAGCCCATCTGAGTTCTTATTAGAAGAAGGCAAGGCTATCTTCATGGACACTCTAGTGTGGGGAACACAGGAATATCTAACAGGAGACGACATACTACTGGTATTGTGTTCAGAGGAGCACGATCCAGACGAATATATAACAAGTTACTTTCATTTCTTACAATTAATTAAGGAGAAAATAGATGTCTAAGATTAAAGACTATATTACTAATAACAACGGTGTGCTGGTCAGCACCCCAGAAGCAGCAAAAGAACACCTTGGAGATGTGGACGTTATTGCATACGAAGGTTTTGCAAAAGATAAATTTCGCTCTGTGGTAGAAGGGTACAAATCACCTCCAGTAAACACTGCAAGGAAATACAAAGAATACGACCTTGGCAGCGACATTGTCGTCTTTTCGTCTTTGAACAATATTGTAGACCTAGTTGCTGCTCCACCGGTTGTCGATACTCCAGTCGGGACGACTATTGATCCGGAAGAGCTGGTCGAAGAAGAGGTCGTCGAAGAGGACAACGACGAATCAGAAGGTACTTCAGGTACAACTTGGTTTTAAGGAACAGCGAAATATGAAAGTATTAGTTACGGGGGCGACGGGATTCTTGGGGAAGAATCTCATGCCCGTACTAAAGGAATCATACAAGGTGATTGGCGTAGGCTCTCAGTTCTGGGATCTTAGAAGTCAAGAAACTTGTCATAGGCTTCTAGATCAAATGGAGCCTGATGTCGTTGTTCATGCAGCGGGTTCTGTCGGAGGCATTTTAGCCAACAGAGAGAATCCCGGAAAGTTTATGTATGAAAACTTAATTATGGGTGCCAACTTAATAGAGGCATCTAGGCAGTTTGACGTAGGGAAATTTGTTCTTTTAGGTACAGTGTGTGCTTACCCCAAGTTCACACCTGTGCCTTTTGAAGAGAAGCAAATTTGGAACGGCTATCCAGAAGAAACTAACGCTCCATACGGCATAGCTAAGAAAGCGTTAATGAAATTACTGGAAACATACAATGAACAATACGAGATGAATTGTGTAAACCTTATCCCCGTCAATATGTACGGCCCTCATGATCATTTTAATTTAACTAGCAGCCATGTTATACCTGCCCTTATTTTAAAGTTTTATAATGCTATGAAGGCAGGAGAGCGTGAAGTGACAATCTGGGGAACAGGAGAAGCGTCTAGGGAATTTTTGTATGCCGAAGATTGTGCTGAAGCGATTAAGTTGGCTATAGAGAAAGATGTAGAACCTGAGCCTATCAACATTGGAACTGGTTCTGAGATAAAGATAAAAGACCTTGTCACAGAAATAAGTGAACAGATGGGGTATGAGGGCGAGATCATCTATGACGACTCAAAGCCTGATGGTCAACCTCGTCGATGCCTAGACACGTCAAGAGCAAGATCGAGGCTTGGATTTGAAGCTAAGACAGATTTTGCATCGGGATTAAAACAGACCATAGAATGGTTCTTAGGAGAACAAAAATGAATTTAGGATTTTACGTTAAGTCAGGTAACGCAGAGGGCGTAAACGGAAAGATATACATGTGCCTAAACGAGGCTATTGCTAATAAATCCGTAAAAGACGCTTCTGTATTCTTTGACAACATAGATTATAATCCCATGAAGACTAATTTTGGAATGTTCAACTCTACAGATATTTGGCATTTCACAGGAGAGCTAATTACCACATCTATAGAGACAACGGTAAACGCACTAAAAGCAGTCAATAGATTTAATCTAAGTTATTTATATACAAGAGATGACATTGACGTACTCAAATTGATAGATATATCTTCTAGAGTAAATGTCATTGTAGACAGTGAAACAGACAGCGATCATTTTTACAGATTGACAGGTAAAAAACCAAAGCTGCTTAAGGACTTCACTGTGGAAAGTTTTGCAGAGGTAGTATAGCATGAACGATTTTGATAAGAAAGTAATCAAGCTGTATAATAAAGAAAATCGTAGCACTTATGAAATAGCGGAGATGCTAGAAACATATCCAAATAAGATACGACGCACTTTAAAAAAGCACGGTTACGAGCTAAAGTCTAAAAGTTCTGCACAGTCTAATGCACTAAAGAGCGGTCGAAGACCTCACCCCACTGCGGGAAAGCAGAGAACTCTGTCAGAGAGGGTCAAGATTAGTTCTAGTTTAAGTTCCTATTGGGACGAGATGAACGAAAAGGAAAAGAGCCGTAGATCCAAGCAAGCCAAAGATAGATGGGCAGAAATGTCATCTGATCAAAAAGAGACTATGCAAAGAAAAAGGGTGGATGCTATAAGAAAATCTGCCAAAGAAGGATCTAAGCTAGAAAAGTTTTTTCAGGAAAAGTTGTCTCAAGCTGGATTTAGCGTCAGAGTTCATGAGGTTATAATTCCGGCAGAAAATCTAGAAATAGACTTGTACATTCCTGATTTAAAGACTATAATAGAAGTAGACGGGCCTAGTCACTTTTTACCAATATGGGGCGAAGATAAGCTGCAAAAGCAAATCAACGCTGACTTGAGGAAAAGTGGTGCCCTTTTGAGTAAAGGATACGCAGTGGTTAGAGTTAAATCACTGGGACAGGAATCTTTGAGTAAGCGGGAGCAACTTGCTGAGGAGGTCATTGCACTTCTAAATAAAATCAGTAACAAGTTTCCGCCTAAATCAAAACGTTTTATTGAGGTTGAATAATGGAAAAGAATTTGTTTGAGAGTATGGGTGTCGAGTTAGAAGAACTGGAAACCCCGACTAATGTTGATACTAGCGTAAAAGATCAGATTGTAGATGATAGTCCAGATCCTACATCGCCTGAATGGAACAGCTATGTTCTTAGCTTGTTCGTAGAGGGCGAGCTATATGAAGGGCGACCTTTGTGTGCTGGACTTAGGAGAGTCGCAGAGCTTCTGCTAGGAAGGATCGTGAGCAGCAGACCTACTCAAGTTTTTGCCCCTCAAGGTGGTAATGAGATTGGTCGTGCTACGGTGATTTGGGAAATTGTATTTGAAGATGGTAGTCTATTTAGCGACGTAGCTGACTGCTGGGAAGGCAACACAGACGACGCATTTTGCGTGTTTAACACTGCCACAGCAGCAACAAGAGCAGAAGGGCGTGCTTTAAGAAAGGCTCTTAGGCTCAAGACTGTGGCCGCTGAAGAGATGACCAAGAAGAATACGGCAAGCATTGTAAGAAGTATTAGCCAAACTAAACA